>OMGF01000001.1_pt1 | contig 265649 bp, 240 predicted proteins | sample 1645861 | NCBI WGS metagenome assembly OMGF01 (sample SAMN05578586, study PRJEB25193) | human gut metagenome | biome: Human Microbiome; feature: human-associated habitat; material: feces | host: Homo sapiens | place: USA:Birmingham
ATGCCGACAATGATTTTATGGACGATCTCCATGCCGACGGCGCGGTGGCGGGCTTTTTCTGCTATCCCCTGGATACCCTGCGAGAGAAGGAAGGCAGTCAGAAAATCTTCGACTTCCGGGACAAGCTGGAGGAATTGTTTACCATCGGGGACGGTTCGGAAGTGCTTACTCTCACCGGCGGGGCCAGCGGCCTCTACTGCGGCTATGTGGACTTCATCGCCTGGGACATCCGAGAGGCACTGAACATGGCAAAAGAGTTCTTTGAAGGCACGGACATCCCATGGGCCATCTTCCATACCTTCCGCCGTGAAGCAGGATCTGTGCCCCTAAAACAACAAGATGATGGGCCAGAAACTGAGAATCAGGATGACGAGTTGAACGAAACGTTGAATGGTATAGACTATATCCCTTACACCCCGCAAAACGAGGAGGCATTCTTTACACAGCTGGAGCAGTGGAACGACGAGGACGAGTACACCCGCTGCATCCAGGCACTGAATGCCATCCCGGAGGACGGTCGGAACTACCGCATTTCCTATGCGCTGGCGAGGGCACTGGAAAACTACGCCATTATCGGCGATCACGATGAGGGAACCCCCAACTACAAAGGGGATAAGGCTCTGCTTCGCGCCATTGAGGTGCTGGAGTCCGTCAGAGAAGAAGGAGAGGACAAGGCGGAGTGGAATATGCGGATGGCCTACGGCTATCAGTATCTCCACGGCCAGGAGCAAAAAGCTATCCACTATGCCCAGCGGTGGGCAGAACTGGACCCAGAGGATGAAAATGCCACAGCGGTAATCCGGGAATGTAAGGCGGAGATTCGGAAATACCAGCACAGCAGGAACAAGAAGGTAAAATTCGTGCCTGGCGATACCCCTTTCGAGGACTTCGACCTTACCAACTTTTGGGATGATAATTGGTATGCACTAAAAGAGTATGTCAGTGATCTGCCTTCCGATGAACTGATCGCCAGCGTGGAGGAGGAACTGGGCTACAAGCTGCCTGCCTCCTACATCTGGCTGATGAAGCAGCACAACGGCGGCATCCCGGTGAATACCTGCTATCCCTGCGATGAGCCGACCAGTTGGGCGGAAGATCATGTGGCCATTACAGGAATTTTGGGTATTGGACGGGAAAAGAGATATTCCCTGTGTGGGGAATTGGGCAGCCAGTTTATGATCGATGAGTGGGAATATCCCGCTATCGGTGTGGCCATTTGTGACTGTCCCAGCGCCGGACACGATATGATCTTCCTGGACTACCGGACCTGCGGCCCCCAGGGAGAGCCTGCGGTGGTCCATGTGGATCAGGAGAACGACTACAAGATGACCCATCTGGCAGACAGCTTTGAGGAATTTATTTGTGGACTGGAGCATGAATCCCTCTATGATCCAGATGAAGAGGCAGGGGATCTTGACGAAGAGGATGACGCCGACGAGGAGGAAACTGACTGTAAGGGTTCCTTTGCCGGGTCTGTGCTCCTGTCCAAAGCGGAGTGGGACAAGGAACAGTTTATCCGGGATCTGAGGGAAGAATGGGGCATTGTGGATGAAGGATCAGATGGGGCAGATGAAGATGATGAGAACAGCAGCGATGCTGTGGTAATGCAAGTTGGCGGCATGATGCTGGTTGCGACACTCTTTCCTGGTCACATCCCGGATAGCGAAGCAGAGATTAACGCCGAAAATAACTATATGTGGCCAGAAGCCGTAGAAGCGGCTAAAGCGCACAAGGCCCATATCATGGTGGCAGTACTTGGCGAGGAGGAAAAACTGCTGGAACGGGGCAAGCTGTTTACTAAGGCAATGGCAGTGTGCTGTAAGCAGAAATATGTTACCGGCGTTTTTACCAGCGGTGTGGTGTTTGAACCCCGATTCTACGAGGGCTTCGCCAATATGATGAAAGAGGACGAACTGCCCATCTTCAACTGGGTCTGGTTCGGCCTGTACCGGAGCGAGGGCGGATTGAACGGCTACACTTACGGCATGGATGTGTTCGGTAAGGAGGAGATGGAGGTGCTGAACACCGACGCCGAGCCGGAGGATCTGCGGGACTTTTTGGCAAGCCTTGCCTCCTATGTGCTGGCGTGTGATGTGACGCTGAAAGATGGTGAGACCATCGGATTTTCGGCAGACGATAAGCATACCATTACCCGCAGTGCTGGTGTTTCTCTGCCAGAGGAGCAGATGACTTTGAAAATCGGATGGGAACCGTTGGATAGCGAGTCAGATGATAGTAGTGATGACGACTATGTGGTGGAAATGGATGATGCCAACGGGCATCTGGAAACCATTGAGGAAAAGGCTCTTCCAGTGGATGAGATCAACGCCTACAACCACATGGCCATTTACCTGCGCTGGTGCATGGAGCATGACCTGATGGATAAGAAATTCCTTGTGGAGTACGGAGAGGTAGTAGAAAAGGTCAAGGCTGATCCTGACAGCGTGGGTCTAAGGGAATTTATCCGAGATGAACTGGATGGTCAGCTGGTCGGCCCGCTATTCAACAAAATTGGCCGAGCATTTGCTTCCTACTACTATGGGGAGCCGGATAGTCCCTATTTCCCAAGTGACATTGACAACTACGCAATCAGCGTCATCGGGCAGGAACGCAATTACTCTGAGGAGATTCAAGACGAAGCCTATCTGTTCATTCCTTTTGACGAGGATTATTATCAGGCTATGGCAGAGGTAATTGGAGAGCGATTTGAAAACTGGAAAGGACAGAACTTTGATGAGGATACCCTGGAGCCTTCCGAGGTGGCCCAGGCTATTATGGAATATTTGGACTGCGAATGTACTTATTTTCCCGCTATGGCAGATGATGACCCCATTATGGCTGCGTATAGCTACGCTAAGCGGGACAGTTTCCATGATGGCTTTGTTCCTATCCTTATTCGAGCGGATGATGAAACATTGTTGGAGTGTCTGGTAATGAACGCTGACCCGGATCATGATGTGGACTGCTATGAATTTGACCTCAAAACGGTAGAGGAGTATCGAAAGAAGATGATAGAAGCGCCTGTAAAGGATGGGAAGGCCGTTCTGGAAGAATTGACTGGTCAGCGTAAGGAAGAAGCTGAGGACGATGACATGAATTGGGAGGAGAAAGTTCTGGGCGAGATGAAGGATGGTTATGAAAACTGCCGCTTTTCCAGCTACTGGGATTCAGATTGTCACATGACTTATCCCCTTATTCTGGCTAAAATTCCGGTAAAGAACCCTTGGGAGCTCTTCGCCTATCTACCCTTTGGAAACTGGAATGAGTGTCCGGATACGCCGGAGCTGATGGCAGTGGCAAAATACTGGTTTGAGCAGTATGGCGCCATCCCTGCTGCTATGAGCCACGATGAGTTGGAATTCCTACTCCCGACCCCTGTTCCCAAGGAGAAGGCAATGGAAGTTGCTACAGAACAATATGGTTTCTGCCCGGATATCGTGAACCAGGAGCAGGATGCCCCCACTGTGGGCAATCTGGCGGATGTCCTGTGGCAGTCTACTGCCTGGTATTTCTGGTGGGATTGATGGGAGATTGTGAACATGAACGAATACCTGAAGCAATATATTGAACTACAAAAGCAATTTCGGGAGACAGAAGGAAATCCAGACAGTGTCCGCGCTCTCTATGCTTTCAAGGAGAAACTGGAGCAATCGGAAGACAAGCAGACAAAGGCGGTGCTGGTGGATGTATATGATCTGCTGGACTTTAAGAAGGATGCTTATGAATTGCTCCGCCAAATTGGAAATCGCTCGAATAAAAAAATGCTCAAGCGGTTGGGAGTCTTGAAAGACTATGCGGAAAACTGGGGCAACCACTACGCCATTCCTAAGCCAAAAATGCTGGAGGAAAAGCAGAAAGAGAAGGAGTGGCAGGCCAAACTGGGCCTGCCCACCTTCCGGTATCACCCGAACCCTTTGGAAACTGGCGCTTTTGAGGAGTCCACAACAGGTGTTGTCTGTGATTGCTGTGGCAAGGAGACTCATATTTTTTATACCAATCCGTTTTTTTCCGTGGAGGATATTGCATATCTGTGCCCAGAGTGCATCGCCAACGGCGAAGCAGCCCGGAAATATGATGGTAGTTTTCAAGATGATTTCTCTCTGGATGATGGTGTAGACGATCTGGAAAAACTGGACGAGCTGATCCACCGCACCCCCGGCTACTCCGGCTGGCAGCAGGAATATTGGCGAGCTCACTGCGGCGACTACTGTGCCTTTTTGGGCTATGTGGGTGCCAGAGAACTGCGGGCACTGGGTGTGCTGGAGGAGGTGCTGGACGATCCCATGTGGGACGAGGAGCAGAAAAATATGATCCGGGAATCCGTCAATGGCGGGCACCTGCAATGCTATCTGTTCCAGTGCCTCCAATGCGGAAAGCACCTGGTCTGGATGGATTTTGATTGAGGTGGCAACATGGAGAAGAAGGATTTTCCCAAGGGAACCAAGCACCGCGAGATCTTCGTCTATACCTGTGAGCGGATCGCGGAGCCTTTGATCCCGCTGGGCTACAAATACCGCAAGAGCAAAAATGACATCTACAAAAAAGACGGCATCTTTGTGTTCTCCTTTTACTTTTCCCCCTCCATCCGCTTTGGCTCCACCACTTTTACTGCTTTCTTCGATGTGAGTTCCCCGGTAATTGCCAAGTGGCGCAGTGAGCAGGAAGGGACGGAGAAAACCTATGATGGTATCGTGGGCACCTCCATCGCCCGGCTGACCCGCCGGTATGATGACTTCCCCCGCTATGAGGTATCTACTCTGCTGGAGCGGGAACGCTCTATCCAGGAGATTTCCGGGCAGATCCAAGACTATGCACTACCGTTCTTTGCCCGGTTTTCGAATCTGCCCAAGTTGCTGGACGATGTGGAACAGGAAGGGTTCTTCCCACATCGGAAGGGGGTCGATGTCCCTAAGCGGAATCGGGAGTTCATCGAATGCTTCCGGGAGTATCTCAAAAAGACATAATAAATTACAGTAAGAAAACAAAACGGAGGAAATCGGTATGGAAGAAATCAGAAAGTTTTTATCGGAACATGAGGAACATCAGGACGAATTTTGGGAAAGCGATGCTCTGATCTGGGTGGACTGGAGAGATTTTGATGAATCTATCATCGAATACTTCAATAAAAAACTGCCTGATGAAGATAAAATTCAGTTTGAATGTGTGGAAACAGAAAAAGAACGCGGTGTTGATATTTTTATGAAAAAGAATGGTGTCAGCGCACCGATCCCCTACGCAGATGATTGTACCGACCGTGACACTACGCTGAGAAGTATTCAGGAGTATCTGTCGCCGCAGTATCAGCTCCGCTGGTATATGGGCTCGCTCGGTAGCGATACCCTTGCTTTCTGTATTTATCCCACTTCAGAATGGGAGCAGATAGAGCAGGAATTTGGCACAGAAAAAGTTTCCTACTACTTTGCACCGGTGCAGGCAAACAGTGTCATGTTCGAAATGGATATGAATGAAGTTTTTGCTTTGCTGGAGCAAAGAGGAGACGCGTAAGATTAACTTTCAGGAGGAATCACCATGTCACAGATTGCATCCTTTTATCTTCTCAAAGACGGTCAGCGGCAGAAACTGTCCAACGGCGATTGCTCCGGCGTGGTCTATATGGCCATCTGGGACTGGGGTGAGGGCGAGCTGGATCTGGATGTCCGTTTTCCTGCTCCCCAGACGGAGGACACCCTGGACTGCACTCTGCTGGAGGGCGAACTGGCGTCTAAACTGCTGGCAGCTCTGCGGGAGCAGGATCTCTTGGAGCTGGCTGCTGAAATTGCCCCAGGCTGGGATCTGCCCGCCAAGGTGGTGCAAAGCGGACTTGAAACGCTGCGCTCCCATCTGGAACTGGTGCGGGGCAATACAGCCCTGCTGTATGAGATGGTGTAGAAAATGATTTAGGGGATGAATAGCTATGGAGCAAAAACGCCCGGCAGATATATTTCAGGAGCTTCTGGACTACCTATGGAACGGCCTGGATCTGGAGGAAAAGGGCTGGAAGCAGCTGAAAAAAGGCGACTTCAAAAAGAAAATGAAAAACGGGCTGACCTATCAGATCTGCTTTGACCGGAGCCGCTACAACTACATAGACTACGAAATCGGCCATGGAAATGTGGAGGTGGGATTCACCTGTATCATAAAGCAGGGAGATGACCGGCTCTACTCTTTCAAAATAGAACCGACAACAGGCGGTTCATTCTTTCGGATGCTGACAGAGGACCTGTGGCTGGACACCAGGCTGCTGAACACCTTCCTGCCCCTGATTAAAGCCCACTACCTCAATTTTATTGACTGCTTTGAAGCAGACCCAGTAGGGGCGCTCCAGTCGGTCTGCGCCCCCTTTACCCAGCCGGAGGATTACAGCTGGCGCATTCATGTGGATGAGCAGATGGTGGAACGGTACGGAACACCAGAGCAGCTGGCGGAGTACCGCCGTCAGGCGGAATTGCGTGGAACGCCGGAAAGCAAGGTGCGCCGGTGGATGGGGATGCAAATCTTCTATTTCTCCCATGCTGGCGATGTGGACCATGCTTGGGCCGCCAGCCGCTCCGTGGAGGAATTGGACGTGGTCGTGGGAAACCATGTCCAGGCCAAGAAGCAGTATGACACTTGGACGGAGGAGGACGAAGCGGGCTATCAGATCTACCTTCAGGAGCAGGACATGGAAAAGCGGACTTATCGGGCTTGGTATCTAATCGCCAATCCCCGAAAGCTGCCCAAGGAAATCGTTAATCAGGAACTGGCGTTTCGGTTCAAGCTGTTCCCTGACAAAATGGATAAAAAGAAATGAATGGTATTATTATTCTGGTTTGTGGTCTGCTGCTTCTCTTGGCCATAAAACTGCTGATAGAGCGCAACTTCATCGGATTGGTTCTATTTAGTGTGGCTCTTTTTTTGATTTTTGGAGTAACCCCGCATACAAAGTAGCGATCGCCCGTTGTTACATGGTCTGCTGCTATAAGGAGGACAAAAATGAGTAATCAAGTGTTCCGGCAAAACCTGGATGACAAAAAAGGGCCCCAGCCCGGCGGCCCCTATCTCATTCAAATGCTGTTCAAAGAGCCGGTAGACATGCCGGACAAGGATGAGATGACCGCTGTGATGAAAAAGCACATCGGCGCGGTAGAGTGTTTCTGCCGTGATAAAAAGATGGCAGGCTTTGCTGCCCTGGATCATATCGCGGAATTTCAGGACGGCAAATGCCCGGTGCAGCTGATGGTGATGGGATGTGACAAATTCAAGGGCAAGGGCTTCGATGCGTTCCTTATGAGCCAGATGTGGGACTGCCGGGAGGACCGAGAGCGAATCTTTCGGGAGTGCCGGTATCAGGTCGTGGCCACTGATATGCTGGCGGCGGCGCTTCCGGCCCTGGAGAGGGCCAACCTGGACGCCGACTTCGTGGAGGCCCTGGCAGAGCTGTACCCCACCTGTGAGGCGTTCTATTTCCAGAACTGCGGCAAGCTGTTTCTGGCAGAGGATGTGCGCTCCCATCAGATTGAGGGCACGGATCGGTTCATCCGCTTTGGTGTCAATGTCCGATTCTTCAACATTGAGGGCACGGAAGATATACTCATCGACACGGTGGGCATGAGCACCCTGTTCCTGCCTGACCTCCAGTACCACTTCCACGACATGAACCCCAACTGGGTGGTAAACCACGCCTACAATGTGGCATCGTACATATTGGAGCATGATAACCCCATTCAGGATGGGGAAACCATAGACGGCGTGGCGGATGGCCAGATGTGCCGGGAGATTCAGTGGAAGTGCCAGTATGAGGACGCCCTGATCCAGCCGCCCAGAGAAGTATTGGATATTTGTATGGGAGAATATGTTGCAGGGAGACGGTAAGAGATGAATGGAATTATAATTGTAATGGGCATTTTGCTGATTTCCATGATGATACATCTGCTTTTGAGAAGAAACTGGCTTGGATTACTTGTATTTTTCTTTGTTCTGTTTCTGATATTTGGTACAGGACATCGTACATGATACCAGAAATGAGACTTTGTTTACATGGCCAGTACCCATTTTCGAAATTTATTCAGGAAGTCTACATTTCGTAGGTTGTTCCCTGTAAGCACTGGGGTGGCTGATGACGACAAGTTCTACGGCATTCAGTCTGATTTTTTCTTGAAGCTTTTTTATGAAACAGGACAATTTTTTCCATGTTTTGTTTTTGCAGCCACACACCCATCAAAACCGAATCGTTTTACAACCAAATAATGCAGAAGTCTAAAAATGAACAGTGACCCTCCTGAAAACCAGGAGAGGCGCTATTTTTAAAAGAAAAATGTGATCATTTCAATCAAACATAAAAATGTCCCAAAACCTAAGAGTGGACGGTATTCTAAAGAATACCACCCCAACTCTTGACAAAGAGCCAAAAAATTAGGACGCCGTCGCAACGCCGCCCATATAAAAATCGTAAAACAGTTTTTTTATACTGTCTATAGTATATGCTGTACTCATGAAAAAGTCAATCCAGAAAGAAATCTCGTTTCTGGCAAATTTCTCCCGTTTTCCGTCGTAGTACTAGGAAATTTCCGTCGTTTTCTTCTTGTCATTTTTTTATTTCTTTTCCTGCATCTCGATTTTTCCTTTATTTACAGCAAATTTTCAATGCCCTTTTGGGGCTTTTTTTAATAAAAAAAATTTTTTGATATGTTATAATAATAGCACTCTATAGCACTTTATTCGGAGATCGGTTATGGCATACTATTTAAGAAAAGAGAACAAGAAAAAAGGTACCTATTTGCAGATGTATGAATCTCACTGGGATAAAGAAAAGAAACAGCCGCGTTCAAAAAGTGTCATATAAGAACGGGAAAAAGATAACTCCTGTGATAGGAATTGATAAAGAGAAGGTTAATGAGGATCTGAAGTATGCAGGATACAACCTTATGGTCACCTCAGAGTTGGATATGGAACCGCTCCAAATCTATCAGACCTACCACAGCTTATGGAAGATCGAAGAATCCTTCCGGATCACAAAGTCTTATCTGGATGCACGCCCGGTTTACGTGCACAAAAAAGAAACAATCTATGGGCATTTTTTAATCTGCTACTTTAGCTTGTTTCTTTTAAGAGTGCTTGAGATTAAAGTTTTTAAAAATCAGATTAATTCTTATGATCTGATTGATTTCATACGGGACTTCCGGATTGTCAATAAAGGAGATGGCTCTTATATTAATATTTCTCGAAACCAGACAGTAAACGAAAAAGTCAAAAAAGCTACTGGCCTAACGAATCTTGATGCTTTGTTTCTCACTGAAAAAGAAATCAACAATCTTTTTCAGAACTGTATCCTCCTGGACTCCTGAGTACTATGTTTTGAGAGAAACGACGGAAGTCAGGGTATATGATTTATTCTATCCGATTTCATATACAGGTCAAGTATTTTTGTAATTTTCCCCCTTGACATCATCCGGATTATGAAGTATAAATAGTAAAAAAGCAGGAACCACATTTCAGACAGATCTGTCTTTTTCTTATGAATTTCTTTGAAATCAAAATTTTTTCTTTATTTTCAAAATTTCCACTATTTTATTCAATTCAAAATTTTCCATTCATAAAAGTATTCTATTTCCAGGGAGGAGTCTAAAATTGAAAAAAATAATAGCCTTTTTGAAAGGAAATCTGGTATTTCTGATTCTTTTGGCTGCCATTTTGTATGGAAATCAGCGTTTTGACCGCTATCTGATCCGTACGGGTTCCATGGAACCAGAGCTGCAGACAGGGGCAATTGTGGCAGCGGATTCTCGAAGAGCGCCTGAAAAAGGGGAGATTGGCGTTTATTTTTCAAATGGAAACGCAGTGATCCATCGTGTGATTGATATTACGGAGGATGGATATTGGTTTCAGGGAGATGCGAACCCGGAGCCGGACACAGTTTGTATTTTGAAAAAGGATGTAAAGGGAACCGTAGTCTTCCGGCTGAATGCAGCGGCTCCGATCCTGAGAGAGGTATTCAGGTTGTCCGAAATAGGATGATAACACAGGTGGCTTCCTCCGGCGTTTCAGGATGCGGTCATCGTTGTTATAAAATATAATAGCCCGGTTGGGCGGAAGGAGATTTTTATGGGATTCAGCAAAAAAACGAAAGCAGCAGTTTTGGCAGGAGCAATGACGCTTGGAGCAGTCAGCGGTGCATATGCGTATTTTTCTGGCACGGCAGAAACAAAGTCCAATGTGTTTAATATTGTGGCAGGCCAGTCGGATCAGAAGGATACGGCAGGTACTATTTTGGAGCCGGGTTGGAATCCGGCAAACGCCGTGGATCTGGAGCCGGGGCAGGAGGTAACAAAGGATCCGTCTTTAAAATCAAATGTGGAATATCAATCATGGGCATTTTTACAGGTGGAGATTCCGGCAGTTACTGCACAGAAGAAGGGAGATCTTTCAGATCAGGTGTATGATGCGGTGGTTTTGAATGGGATTGATGGTGCAAAATGGGAGAAAATCAGGGAAGATATTTCCGGAGAGCCGGGGACGGACAGCGTGTATATTTACGGACTGAAAGATCCCCTGGCCCCAGGAGCGGAAACACCTAAGCTTTTTACCAGCTTTACGGTGCAGGATTTTACGAAATTAGAGGCCGTATCAGATTCTGTCAATGTATCGGGAAGCCTGATCCAGACCACAGGACAGCCTACATTGGATGCGGCTGCAGCAACACTGGGGCTAAAGTAGGAATAGGATGAGAAAGAGAAGGTTGTGTACAGTTTTGGCGATCATGTGCCTTACAGGGGCTTTTCCTGTATACGCCTCCGAAACTTCACAGGTAGCCATTGAGCTGGATGCAGAAACAGATGGGGCAGAGGAATATTTTCCCGGATCAACAGCAGGATACAGGCTGACGCTTAAAAATAAGCTGGGTCCATCCTGGGTACGGGTAAAGTTTCGGTTTTCCAGAAAAGGCCTGAATGCCCCTTTTTCAGATAAAAACCTCATGATCCTTAAAGGCTGGGAAAAACACGGGGAATATTACTATTATACAAAAAAAGCAGAAGCCAGGACGGATATCCCTGTGACAGATGGGATTCTGATCCCGGATGCCCACTTAGTCTTAAAAGGAACGCAGGTAGAAGTGGCTGTTGATGCACAGGCTGTACAGTACAGTGCATTTCGCCCGGATTTTTCCGGAAAAAATCCATGGAAAGGGGCGGAGATTATCCATTCTGCATCCATATCCAAAGGACACGGTGGTTTTAAAGGAGGCTCAAAGTTTTATCCATACCCGTCTCCTCAGGAAAAGGCAGAGTGCTCTATGGGAAAATGGGAACTGGCGGATGAGAGAAAGAGGCAGTGGAAATACGGTGACGGCAGGGGAAATTATATAAGAGATGCCTGGGTTTATACGCCCAATCCCTATGCTCCGGTAAAGAATACGTGCAGCTGGTTTCATTTTGGAAAAGACGGGATCATGACGGTTGGCTGGTATCAGGCGTCAGATGCTCTGTGGTACTATACCAGTGAAGTAAGTGATGGGAATTTGGGAATGCTGATCAAGGGATGGCACAAGGACGGGCAGGACGGCAAGTGGTATTTTCTTGACCGCAGGACAGGAATCATGCTGTCAGGCTGGCAGGAAATAGACGGAAAAAGTTATTATTTTGCCGCAGAAGAGGACATTCCCGGACAGACCTGGTTTTGGAAAACGGGACTGGGAAAATGGATCTATGAAAAGCTGGGATATAAATCATACGGCAGTATGTATATGGACGAAAGGACGCCGGATGGCTGTCTGGTAGATAAAAATGGAGTCTGGGATGGCAAAATGGGGATGGAGAAAATGGATGAGAGCAGATAGGCGATATACATTTTTAAAAAAGCTCAGATTTGGGGCAATTACAGCTCTTTTAGCAGTGCTTATGGTATTTCCGGCATATGGACAGTATGGCGGAAGCTCAGAAAAAATAAGAAATGATTTTTCAATCAGGGGCACGGGATATTCGATTGAATACAGTCTTAATGGAGGAGCATGGAAAAAAGGATATAGTCCTCCGGTGAAATACGAAAGAGGAGAGACTGTGATTCTGCCTGAAAAGTCAGAAATGGTATATGGAGGATATAGCTTTTCAGGATGGTTTCGATCCCCTGATTTCAGTGGAGAGCCGGCTGTACAGATCGGGCCGGATGAATCAGGTGATATTTTACTGTATGCCAGATGGGATTGTGATCATTCCCAGGGAAACGATATGAAATATGATGGTCAGACACACTGGTTTTACTGCAGAGTATGCGGGGAAATTACAGAATACGGAAATCACAGCTTTTCCTCTTTGCTGATTAAGGAGCCCGACTGCATCACGAATGGAATCCACAGATATTCCTGCCGATGTGGATATGAGTATGATGCGCCGGATGTGGCAGCTCTGGGTCATGCATGGAAAAATGGTCTGGATTATAATGAGACGTATCATGTCCGTTTTTGCAGCAGATGTCGGGCTGAGAGAGAAAAGGCAGACCACAGCCTTTTGTGGCAGGAAAATGGTTCTCAGTGCTGGCAGGGATGCAGCGGCTGCGGATATACCCGGAACAGATATAACATTTCTCTTATGTACAATATTGGAGCAATGGCTGCATCGGACTGGTGGAGCCAGAGCAATCAGATTAAAGTGGAAAGCAGGAGCGTATCCATCCGGCCGGGTACGATGCTGTTGGTTTCAGCAGATTACAGGGTGGACAGCAGTCCGTTCCGGTTTAATGTTGATTTCTATCCCGATGAAGCCGGATGTGAAATTCATTTGTCGGGAGAAACTTACAGACAGCACATAAACTGGTGGACCGGAGCTATGCCCGGATATGCAACGCAGTTCAGATTATTTGATAACTTGAATACCTCCTGTAATCCTTCAAACAGGGCTATTTTGGAAAACTGCAGGATTTATAAAGTGAATACGGCAGCAGGAGTATGGATGCCGGCAAAGAAGGGACTGTATCGTATCCCGGAAGGGATGACAGCAACTCCGTCTCAGGCAGGAAAGAAAACGCCGTCTCAGGCCGGTAGAAAAACACCGTCTCAGGCAGCTAAAAAGACTCCTTCTCAAATCAAAAGAAAATCCCCGTCACAGCTTTGCCGCTTCTAACATTCACATTTTCAGCAAAAATCGATTCTTCTCATATTCAATGATCCCATCTCTCTGCATTTTAGAAAGCTCATTGCACATGGTACTGCGGTCCACACCCAGATAGTCTGCCAGCTGCTGGCGGTTATAGGGAATTATGAAGGAACTGCTTCCAAACTGTTTGGCACATTCTGAAAAATAGGACATCAGACGCCCGCGGATGGATTTTGAGGTAGTGTGCTTCATTCTTCGGGAAAGCTGAAGGCTTTTGTCAGCGCATACAGTCAGCAGGTTTCTGGCCAGCCTTGCATGAAAGGGGCAGGTATTGGAGCAGGAGGTCAAGACCCGCCCCACATTCATAAACAGCACGGTTGCGGGCTCGGCGGCAGATACAGTGATCAGCAGAGGTTGTCCCGGAATACAGGCATATACTTCGGCAAATACGCAGCCGGGTGCTGCATTGCCCAGAATACTTGTATTTCCCCAGATATCACCGTAGGAGATAAGAACCATACCGGAGAGTACAACACCGATATTTTCCGTGATCATTCCCTCGGAGAGAATGATTTCTCCCTTTTTATAACTGCGTGTCACAGTATTCAGACAGCTTAAAAGAGATGTGATTTCGTGTTCCTCCAGTCCACGGAACAGCTGTGTATTGGATAAGTTCATTTTTTCTCCTTTTGTTGTAATAACAACAGATTTTCATGTTTGATTATATCATAATAAGTACCGAAGAAGATGATTTAAAGCTGTTTTTTGATTAAATGCGTAATGGATACTGGAACTTTAGGATAAGAGCCGTCTTTTGCGGCTCTTTTGTGTTTGTGTGTCACGGGCGTGCCTTAACTGTAAGCAAATGTTGTGAAAAATTTGACAGTTATAATACATACTCCATCTGACAGTCATATGGCTCCTCTTCGACATGCTTCCGGCTGTATATCCTTGCATCCACACATCCAAGAGCGTCCTTCCAATTCCCATTCTCCGCATATCCTCCGATACAAATCTTTTTAAAGTATTCTGATAAAAAGCACCGCAGACAAAGCCATTGGAGCAGAGCAGGGATTTTAAATGGGAGATCAGCTGCCGATAGTCATCTTCTGACCAGTCATCCGTAAAGGGATCATCCCGGATGATCCAGCTTCCATGCTCTCTACGCCAACATTTTACAACGGTTTGATGGCGGATGAAGTGATCAAATAAGTTTTGGTTCATGTCCTTGGTGTGCAAAATTTTATAAGATATCATAGTTTCGTTCCTTGCTGAATGTTTATTGCCAAGCTGGCTGCATGTATTTTTATGATACCGCATCCAGGTTTGTATTTCAAGCGGTCAGAACCCCTGCCCGTTTTCCAGATTGTGGACAGTGGTTTTTATGACGCCTGTTGTTTTTGGAAAAAAGGAAGGTAGCTGCGGGGATAATTGCATTGTTTTTTGGGGAGAAGTACCGAATACCCTTCCGATTTTCGGAGGTACAATTACCATAGGGGGTGTGCTGCTGTATTCCTGTGTGGAGAAGAGGCGATGAAAAATAAGATTGAAGTTGTAATATAACAGTGCCGGATATTTCTTGCATACGAGAATAGTTTGTATTAGAATAGACTACATCAGTTATAAAACGGAGGAAGTATTTATGGCGCGTTCCCCATCGCTGGTGGATATGACCAGCGGCTCTATTATAAAAAAGGCTCTTATTTTTGCCATTCCTATTTGTGTGGGAAATATCTTGCAGCAGCTTTACAGTACAGTAGATACGCTGGTTATTGGGAATTACTGTGATGCAGCAGCTTTGGCGGCGGTGGCTACAAGTTCTCAGCCGTTGGAAATTCTGCTTTGCATCTTTCTGGGAATCGGATCGGGGATTTCGATTCTGGTTTCCCAGGCCATGGGAAGAAATGACGGAAAGCGGATGGGGAGGCTTACCTCCACGGCAGTATGGTTTTTGTATCTCTGTGCGGTTCCTCTTTCTGTGGTGGGGGTGCTGGCAGGTCCCTGGCTTTTAAAGCTGATGAAGGTGCCGGCAGACGCCATGGAGGGAGCGGTTGAATATCTCAGGATCACTACGTTGGGCTGTCTGGGAAATATGGGATACAATTTAAACGCCGGGATATTAAGAGGGCTTGGGAACAGCAGTGCAACCCTGCTTCTTTTGATGATTACCTGCCTGGTAAATATTGTGCTGGATCTGGTTTTTGTGGCTGTATTCGGAATGGGAGTGGCAGGGGCAGCTCTGGCGACAGCCATCGCAATGATAATGTCCTGGCTGTTCAGTATACTGTATATCAGGAAGCATTACAAAGAGCTGGCTATGACGTTTCTGCCCCATAGCTATGACAGGGCAATGGTCAGACAGATTCTGAGCGTGGGGCTTCCTCTCGGATTAAACTCAGCTTTATATTCGGTCGGCCATCTGGTGATGCAGACGTTGTTTAATACCCAGGGTTCTGCTTTTGTGGCAGGCTGTTCTGTTGCGGGAAAGGTGAATGCTATTGCTAATATTGCGATAACTTCCTTTTCCTCTGCGGCAACCATTTTTGCAGGTCAGAATCTTGGGGCAGAGGATTACAGAAGGCTTCGCAGAGGAGCTTTAATAATTCCAGTATTTTCAGGAGCTATTACCCTGGCTGCCGGTCTTTTGCTTACAGCCGGCTGCCGTCCGGTGCTCCGTTTTTTTACAAGGGATGAACAGGTTCTTGAGATGGCAGTTCACTATATTCGCGTGGTTCTGCCATTTACCTGGTGCTATGCGGTATTTAATGGGATTATCTGCTTTGTGAATGGAATTGGAGAGATCCGTTATCCTACCATTGTGAATCTGCTGATGCTGTGGGCAGCCCGGATTCCCGCAGCCTGTCTGATCGGATGGCTGGGATATGGAAGAAACGTAATGGCAGGAATCCCCATAAGCTTTGTAGCGGGTCTTCTGGCCATGCTTCTGTATTTCCGAACAGATAAATGGAAAGAATTGTGCAGGAAGGCAGAGAAGCAGGAAAAAAAATAAAAGAAGGTAACAAAATACGCTCTGACAGAAGAGGAAATGTCTGTCGGGGCGTATTTTTAAATAAAAGATTGAAAAATATTACTATATAGGTAACAAATAATAAAATATAATACGATATTCACAATAATTAGAAACTATTTACATATCATTATGAATAAAGTATGATGGATTCATCAAAAAAATCTCACAAATCGAAAAAAAGGAGAAGCGATTATGAAAACATTTAATGTATGTATTGTAGGCGGCGGAAGTACATATACATTGGGATTTTTAAAGTCCTTTGTACGCCTGAGAGAAGAATTTCCACTGAAAAAACTGGTATTGTTTGATATAGATGCGGAGCGTCAGGAGCCGATTGGTAAATATGGCGAAATTTTATTTAAAGAACGTTTTCCGGAACTGGAATTTTCCTATACCACAGATGTGAAGGAAGCATATGAAGGAATGGATTTTATCTTTATGCAGATGCGCGCTGGCGGCTTAAAGATGCGCGCCAAGGATGAGCATATTCCTCTCAGTATGGGACTCATTGGTCAGGAAACCTGCGGAGCCGGCGGAATGGCATATGGACTTCGTTCCTGTGTAGATATGATTAAAGCAGTTCACGATATCCGTACCTATGCGCCCAATGCATGGATTTTAAATTACTCCAATCCGGCAGCAATCGTTGCAGAGGCTCTTCGCAGAGAATTCCCCGATGACAAGAGAATTTTAAATATCTGTGACCAGCCGGAAAATGTAGTCCGTTCCGTAAGCCGCCTGTTAGGATGTAAATGGGAAGATCTGGATCCGGTATATTTTGGCCTGAATCATTATGGCTGGTTTACTCATGTATATGATGCACATACAGGCGAAGATCTTTTGCCAAAGGTTCGTGAAATGGTGAAGGAGAAAGGATTTTTGCCCCAGGATGCGGAGCAGAGAGATCAGTCCTGGCTGGATACCTATGGAATGGTTCAGACGATCATGGCAGATTTCCCGGAGTTTCTTCCAAATACATACGATCAGTATTACCTGTATCCCGATTATAAAGTAAGCCATCTGGATCCCAACTTTACCCGTGCAGATGAGGTTATGGCAGGAAGAGAAAAAAGGGTGTTTACCGAATGTGCAGAGGTAATTAAAGAAGGAAAATTGGGAGATAAATTCCATGCAATATCAGATGCTCATGCAGAGATGATGATAAAGGTGGCAGAGGCGATTGCGTACAATAAAAATGACCGCCATATCCTGATCGTGGAAAATAACGGCGCGATTGCAAATATGCAGGATGATGCAATGGTTGAGGTGGTCTGTGAGCTTGGTATTAACGGACCGAGACCTATGCGCGTGGGTAATATTCCGCAGTTTAATTTAGGACTTCTGGTTAATCAGGTTTCCTGTGAAAAGCTGATCGTAGATGCATATTTTGAAAATTCTTATCAGAAGGCACTGGAGGCATTTACTCTGAACCGTCTGATCAATGATGCAAAGAAAGCAAGAAAAGTTCTGGATGCGCTGATTGAAGCGAATAAGGGGATGTGGCCGGAATTGCGGTAATCATACATAATCAGAGAATATATGTAAAATCGGGGGTTTACAATGAATAAGAATAAAGTTATGGACTTTTTTTCAGCCCTTGGACGGAGCTTACTGATGCCGATTGCAGCTTTAGCTGCCTGCGGCATCGTCCTGGGACTGAGTTCTGCACTGATGAAAGCACAGGTTGTAGAGGCGCTGCCATTTTTACAGCTTCCGGTTCTTCAGTTTGTAATTTTAACTTTGAATAAGGTAGCAGGCGTTGTTTTTACCTTGATCCCGGTGCTGTTTTCTATTTCCATTGCCTTTGGTCTTGCAAAGGAAGAAAAGGAAATAGCGGCATTTGCAGGCTTTATTGGCTACTATACCTTTTTGGTGGCATCGTCCTGTATGATAGGATCCGGGTTCATGGATTTCAGCGCGTTGAAGATTTCCGCGATTCTTGGTGTGGAAACACTGGACATGGGAGCGGTAGCAGGTATTATTTCCGGTTTGGTTACTGCAAAGATTCATAACAAATATCATAAAGTACAGTTTCCCGTAGCAATTTCCTTTTATGGAGGAAAACGATTCGTAGCGATTGCCGTAATTATGGCAATGGCAGCAGCCGGTCTGATCGCTCCTCTGGTATGGAAGCCGATTTCTGCAGCCATTGACGGGTTGGGCGGCCTTATTTCCGCAACCGGTCTGGCAGGCGTATTTACCTATGGTTTTTTGGAACGCCTTCTGATTCCGACAGGACTTCACCATGTGCTGAACGGTCTTTTCAGAACCACATCTCTTGGGGGTGTTTATGAGGGCGTAGAAGGCTGTCTGAATATTTTCCTGCAGTTTATTGATAAGGTTGATATCAATGAACTGGCTCCGTTTACGGTATTCCTTGGACAGGGTAAAATGCCGATGATGATGTTTGGACTTTCCGGCGCGGCTCTCGCCATTTACCGTACTTCTCCGGAAGAAAAGAAGGGAAAGGTAAAAGCCCTGATGATCGCAGGCGTGGCAGCCAGCGTTGTTTCCGGTATTACTGAGCCTCTGGAATTTTCATTTATGTTTATTGCACCTGCATTGTTTGTATTTCATGCTGTTATGGGCGGTCTTTCGTTCATGCTGATGGCAGCGCTTCATGTGATTATCGGAAATACTGGAGGCGGATTGATCGACTACCTGATCTGGGGTGTGTTCCAGCCCGGATCCAACTGGTACTGGGTACTTGTAGTAGGCCCCGTATTCTTTGTTGTCTACTATTGGGTGTTTAAATGGTATCTGACAAAAAAGAAGCTTTCAATCGATGTGGCAGATGAAGAGGAAACAGACGGGAAGCAGGGTGTTTCCATGGATGAGCAGCAGAAAGCAAAAGCGGTAAAGATTATTGAAGGACTTGGCGGCTTTGGCAACATCGGTGTGGTAAATAACTGTCTGACAAGACTTCGTGTGGATATCAAGGATATGGCTCTTGTTGATGAGGATATTCTCAAGAAGACAGGGGCAATGGGATTTGTACGATCGAGTGATACGCATATTCAGGTTATTTACGGCCCGAAGGTAGAGCGGATCGCATCCGATGTGAGGGAAGTATTAAAATATTGATCAATAAAAAGAGAACTTCTGATTTGAAAACTTGGATCAGGAGTTCTCTTTTATTGTACCCTGTGCTGCCAGTTCAATAATCAGCTGGATCAGGGTGATGATGCCGAGACGGGAATTGATATCTACATGATGACATTCTTCATTCTGATCATTGCTGCACATCCAGATGGTGCTTAAAGAAAGCAGAGAACTGTTTTTTTCACTGGTAAGGAGAATAGTGGTAATTCCTCTTTTTTTGGCACATTCAAAAATCGGAAGATAGCGCTGAGAATCTCCGTGGGCGGAAATCATAAATAAAACAGAATCCGAGGTAATCTCATGGATCAGTCCAGCCAGAAGGCGGTGCCATTCGATAAGAATCGATGGGTGATCCAATGTATTTAAAACGACCTGAAGATATTTTGCCGGGACAGAGCTTAAATTGGAACCATAGATATATACGGGATTGTCGCCGGTAAGATAGTCGGCAATGCGTTTTAATTTGTCTGCATCGACAGCTTCCATATTATCTCTAAACAGAGCCAGGGAATGGGAAATCAGATCATTAGGAGAAAAAACGGGTTCCTTCATCTGTTTTAACTCATGACGGAGCTGGTATTTAAATTCATTATATCCATTTAAGCCCAGTTTTTGACAAAAACGAACGATGGTAGCGTTTGAGGTATAAAGAGCAGAACTCAGGTCATTTAAATGAGTGTGGACAGAGAGGGGAAGGTTTTTTTCAAAATAATCCAGTATGCTCTTTTCTGTTTCCGTAAGCTGCATACGGTACGCTTTTTCAAATAATGGAATCATGGGTATCTCCTAAACGTTTGTATTCCAGATAGCTGCGGATAATCATGTGTATCACATAAAAGACCGGAAGGCGGGATGTGAATTCCGCACCCTGGTTTTCACGTTGGTTTGTAAAAAAACGGAAATTGATGGTTCCCAGATCAGCAAGGGCATTGCTGGTATAGGGAGAAATGGTCAAAATAGGGATATGATTCATACTGCCTATTTTTCCCATTCGAATGGTTGGTTCAAAGTTTCCAGTAGTACTGATCAGGATCAGAAGACACTTATTTTTCTGGTTTTGCAGGATGTGGGCGGACATTTTGGAGGATTCCAGCAAATATACATTTTGCCTACCGATGGAAAGCAGCAGTTTTTCAAAGTAATTGCTGAGGATAGACGTAAGTCCGCCGGGGGCCCATACATAGATCGGGCAGTCACTGTCAAGATAATGAAAGGTTCTGGAAAGCTGTTCTTCTGAGATCAGGCCGGCAGTGCCGTCAATATTAAAGCACATGGAATCCATCAGCCTCTGAATATCAAAGTCCGGCTTTTTTTCGGGAGAGGACGGAATGTCATGGATCATAGTTTGATGGCGCAGCTGATACTTAAATTCTGCAAATCCGGAATATCCCAGTTTCCGGCAAAAACGTAAGATCGTAGCGGAAGAGTAGGATACCTGGGCAGAAAACTCCCGAATATTCATATCCACGATGGCATCACCATGTTCGTATACATATTTTAAAATATTCAATTCATTATTGCTTAAAGAATTGATCGTAGAATCGCTTAGATGAAGGCTGACCATATATTCTCCCTGATTATGTAAAAATAAACTGAAATAATCATATATCAATCGATGTAAAAATGCAAGATACACCTACAGCTTAATCTCAACCCTGTAATCATCATCGATCAATCTAAAGTTTACATGATGCGCCTGAGCCAGCCTTAGAACCTGGGCGTTTTCCAGATTGTGTCCAGATTTATTATTTGCGGGGGGATTGCCTTTTCGGAGCTTGTAAAACGATACAGGAACGGGCGGGTCATGCTGGACAGGCAGAAAAATCCTACTCGCGATGTGGGGACACAGTATATCCGCTGGTTTGATGAATACGCAGGCAGCTTCTTTAAGGTATCTGCCAGGGATGAGCGTCCCTATATCTGCGGGGAACGCTGCTGGCAGCTTCGGTGTGAATACCTCCATCAAAATAAAGGATTTTTAAATGATGAAAATGAGGATACAGTTCATTTTCACCTAGGTGTAAACTGTGGCACATCTCTCTGTGAACTGGACAGAACAAGAGGCCAGGCAGACAGGAGCGACATTCGGATTGATATCGAGCAGTTTTGTCTGAGGATGTGTCAGGCGGCAAAAAGCTACTATGACCAGGTTCATAAGGAAAAAAATTTCAGCCTTTACAATACGCCGGTTCTCGATTTTATCCAGATCCGTCAGAAGGTACGAACGGATGACCTGCTTATTATCATGCATGGAAACAAAGCTTATGCCAATGGACTTAAGGCTGTTTTAGAAGCGTTTCCCGGTCATATCCTTTGTTTTTCCACCTGGGAAGAGAAAAGAAAAAAACTGGGAAATCGGAAGCCATCTATCTGGATCCTGTCAGAGAAATTGGCAGAGGAGGCAGATCCAACCGGGAATAGCCAGGATGCATCCAGGGTGATTCTTCTGACCGGAAAAGAATGGCTGCCGAAGGAGAAGGCCGGCCTGACGGTTCTTACTATGCCATTGAAGCCGGAGGCTTTACGCAGAGCGGTAAAAGAACATTTGCAGTAGAGGAGATAAGATGCAGAATATGATCATAACTGTTTTGGCAGGAATTATTTTGGCAGCAGCCATCCGTCTGCGTAAAAAAACAGAGAGCTTGGGCGGTTAAAGGAGCAGATTCATCAGGTGAAGGAGGAGACGAAAGCGCTGCAGGCTCAGGTACAGACCCTCCGGATAAGGATTTCCGATCAGGAATCTGCGGAGGACGAGCTGTGGGATTGTGCAAATACCATTCATCTGTATGCAGCACTTTCTAAAGAGGAAGCGAGGCAGCCGTCTTTCAGGGAAAAGCAGGAAGAGATTTTACAGGCAGATGTTTAAAATGTCTGCGGCTTCCTGAAGCGTGGATGTTTCCTTAAGAACTCTTTGCAGCGGTCTGAGCGGCACTGCTGCAGCTGCTCAGTGCATTTTTTATAAGTCGGGTTTGAAATAATCATTCTGGCCTGCGGCGCTCTTACGATTGTTCCGGACATCCCGGGAATAAAACAGGATAATGTATATCTGGTAAATGATATTCTCAGCCATTGTTCTTGCCTTTGGTTCCAGACCGGATACAGCCCTTTGGGAAACTCTGACAGAGAAAGAAGGGGGATATCGTATTGGAGACGGCCTTAAAGCAGGAGATGCAAAAAGCAATCTATGAAGTAACCAGATTGGCATTGGAGCTGTAGAAAATGTTATTGACATATGCCGTAAACAGAGTTATACTCCAAAATATAAATGGCATATGCCATAAACGAGCCGAAAGAGGTGAGTACGATGCCAAGGCCCAAAAAGTGCCGAAAGGTGTGCCAGATGCCGCAGATAAGGGAATTTCATCCTTTGGGCAGAGCCTGCGGTGATCCGGCAGTGATCCTGACTGTGGATGAATATGAGGCAATCCGCCTTATCGACAGACAGGGGTTTTCCCAGGAGGAATGCAGTGCCTATATGCAGGTTGCCAGAACTACGGTTCAGCTTATCTATAATTCCGCCCGGAAAAAGATAGCAGAGGCACTGGTAGAGGGACGGGTTCTGCGCATTGAGGGCGGGGACTATCAGCTTTGCAGCGGAGAAGAAGAGTACTGCGGCTGCGGAGGCTGTAAAAAACACCGTCTGGGCTGTGCACAAAAGCTGACGAAGGAGGAAAAAAGGATGAAAATCGCAGTTCCGTTGGATGAAAACAGACAGGATGTGTGTATTGTTCTGGCCCGCGCACCCTATTTCCTGTTCCGTGAAAACGGCAGGGATACAATCGTGGAAAATCCGGCAGCCAAAGCATCGGGAGGCGCAGGGATTCAGGCAGCGCAGTTTCTGGTGGACAGCCGTATCGATACTCTGCTTACAGTCCGCTGCGGAGAGAATGCGGCAGAGGTCTTTAAGGCCGCAGGTATAAAAATTTATAAATCCGCAAATAAAGCCGCTGCGGATGATCTGGCTGCATTGGAGGAGGGAAGGCTTGAGGAGCTGACTCACTTCCACGGCGGCTACCATGGTGTACAATGAAAATCGCCTGCTTGAGCGGCAAGGGCGGTGCGGGGAAAACTCTGGCTGCAGTGAATCTTGCAACAGCAGCTGGAAATGCAGTATATATTGACTGTGATGTGGAAGAGCCCAACGGACATTTATTTCTGAAGCCCGATCGGACAGAGGAGGTAACAGTAAGCGCTCTTTTGCCGGAGTTCGATCCCGGCCGCTGCACCGGCTGTAAAAAATGCGTGGAATTCTGCCGCTTCCATGCCCTGATGTATATCAGGGAAAAACCCATGGTATTTTCCGAGGTCTGCCACAGCTGCGGCGGCTGCAGTCTGGTTTGCCCGGAAAATGCTGTTACAGAAAGAGAAAAGCCGGTTGGAAGGCTGCAAATCGGGATGGCGGGAGATGTGAAAACAGTGACCGGTATTTTAAATCCCGGAGAGGCGTCAGGCATCCCTGTTATTCGGGAAGCGCTTAAACAGGCAGAGGGGCTGACGATTATAGACGGCCCTCCCGGAAGCGCCTGCAGTGTGATGGAAAGTGTGATGGATGCGGACTTCTGTATTCTTGTGGCAGAGCCTACAGCCTTTGGCTTTCACAATTTCCAGATGGTTTATGAGCTTGTGACTCTGTTGGGGAGAAAATGCGGCGTTATTATCAATAAAGAAGAGACTTCCTATGAACCGCTGGAGGATTTTTGCAGGGAGCATGATCTTAAAATACTGTGCCGTATCCCCTATTCTCCCAGGATCGGAGCCATGGCGGCAGCAGGAGAACTCGTTTCCCGAAAAGACCCTGAGCTTGGCAGACTGTTTGCAGATGTGCTGAAGCAGATTGGAGGTGTCTTATGAAACGTCTTTTGATCCTCAGCGGAAAGGGAGGCACTGGAAAGACTACCACCGCAGCGGCTTTTATTCATTTTTCTCAGACAAGGGCAATGGCAGACTGCGATGTGGATGCGCCTAACCTTCATCTGGTAGCGGCTCCTCCGGTTTCTCCGGAAATTTCCGAATTTCTGGGAGGGGAGAAGGCTGTGATTGATCCTGATAAATGTGTTGGCTGCGGGATCTGTGCGTCCCACTGCCGGTTTAATGCTCTTGAAAAGGAAGAGGGAAGATATCGGGTAAATGAATATGCCTGCGAGGGCTGCGGTGTGTGCGCTTATGTATGTCCCCAAAAGGCAGTGTATCTTGCGGAGGATGTGGCAGGCAGAAAGGAACTGTATCTGGGCGAGAGGATATTTTCTACGGCTGTTTTGAAAATGGGCCGGGGAAATTCCGGAAAGCTGGTAACAGATGTGAAGATGGCCATGCTGAAGCATGCTCCGGAAACGGAACTGGCCATTATTGACGGATCTCCCGGCATTGGATGCCCGGTGATTGCGTCTGTCAGCGGAATGGATCTGGTGCTTATAGTGGCAGAACCCAGCCAGTCGGGAATCAGCGATTTGAAACGGCTGGTAAAAACCGCCAGAACCTTTCAGGCAAGTTTGGCAGTCTGTGTCAATAAATGGGATGTAAGTCCGGAACATGCGCGGGATATAAAGGAGTTCTGCAAAGAAGAGGATATTCCGTTTGCAGGCGTGATTCCCTATGATAAAAACGTATCATTGGCAGTGAATGCAGGAAAAAGCATTGCAGATATAGACTGCCCTGCCAGAGATGCGTTAAAAAATATATTTGAAACTGTAAACCAGATCTTAAAGAAAGATGAAAAAGGAGTAAGATGATTATGAAAATTGCAGTAGCAGCTATGGGCAGCGAGGTTGCCGGACATTTTGGACATTGTGAGAACTTTATCTTTTTTGATGCAGAGGACGGTAAGATTGTGGCTGAAAATTCCGTCCCCAATCCGGGCCACCGTCCCGGCTTTCTGCCGAATTTCCTGGCTGATAACGGAGCCCAGGTAATTATCTCCGGCGGAATGGGCGGAGGAGCTGTAGATATCTTTAATGAGCGCGGTGTAGAGGTGATTGTAGGTGTTCAGGGTGACGCCAGAACTGCAGTAGAAACCTATCTTCGGGGCGAGCTGATTTCTACCGGATCGATCTGCCACAATCATGAGCATGCAGATGAGTGCGGCGAGCATCACTAAAGATTGAAAAATGATTCTCCGCCTATTGACATTTTTATACAAATATTGCAAACTATAATAAGTAGTTTCTGAAACTATATTATAGGGCGGAGGAATTAGATGTGGTACAGATTATAACGGATTCTTCTGTGATGTATACAGAAGATGAGGCAAAAGCAATGGGGTTTGAGGCAATTCCCCTGTGCATACATATAGGAGATCTGGAAGGCCGGGATCTTCAGATTGATATGGAGGAATTTTACCGGCGTATTCAGGAAGGGCAGGTTCCCAGATCCTCTCAGCCTCCCATCGGGGAGGTGCTGGATGCATATGCCAGATATCCGCAGGATGAGATTGTCCATATTTCCATAGCAGAAGGCCTTTCCGGCACCTATCACGGAGCATGCAGCGCGAGAGAAATGACAGAAAACCCTGAGCGGATTACGGTGTTCAACAGCAGAACTCTGTGCGGGCCTCATCGATATATGACAGAACAGGCGCAGAAGATGAAGGAAGAGGGAAGAAGTGCTTCTGAGATTCTGGAATGGTTAAAGGAGGCTGCCCAAAAGACAGAGTCCTTTTTGATCCCGCAGGACTTTTCCTTTTTAAAGAGAGGCGGAAGGCTGACTCCCGTTGCAGCGGCCCTTGGTTCTGTTTTGAAATTAAAGCCGGTTATGAAGCTGACGGAGGATGGAACCAGAATTGACAATTTTTTTGTAAAGCGTACCATGTCTGCCGCTGTAAAAGGAATTATGGAGTACATGAAACAGAAGGACATCGGGCAGAACCATATTTTATATATTGTCCATGCTGCGGCGAAAAAAGAGGCGGAGAATATCCGTACTATGTTTGAAACCGCATTTGCAGGTCTGGAAATTCATATACTGGAGCTGAGTCCGGTGTTCGTGGCTCAGGGAGGGCCGAAGTGTGTGGCAATTCAATATATTCACCGTTAAATTTTGAATGTATTTGTACCGGTATATAAAAACTCCTGGCTGATTACCCTGTACGGGATCAGTCAGGAGTTTTTAGTTTACAGATCCAGCTTTAAATCGCCGTCCTTAATCCAGCCCATTTTCCGAAGTGCTTCTCCGAAAATAAAGGTCAATACAGCGGGGAGGAGGAAGCAGACGAAAAGGATTCCCAGCCACATACTGGTTCCGCCTCCCATGGCAGTGTAGATTCCGATGGGGCCTACCAGGCCGCAGGTTCCCATTCCTGAACCGGCAGGTATATTTTCCAGATGGAATACCATAGTGGCGATGGGGCCTGTGATCATGGATGCAAGTGTGGGGGGAATCCAGATCCGGGGATTTAAAACAATATTTCCCATTTGAAGCATGCTGGTTCCCAGCCCCTGAGCCATCAGGCCGCCGATTTTATTTTCCCGGTAACTCATAACGGCGAAGCCGATCATCTGTGCGCAGCAGCCTGCGGTAGCGGCGCCCCCGGCCAGACCATCCAGAGAAAGGGCAATACAGATGGCTGCGCTGCTGATGGGAAGGGTTAACGCGACGCCGATGAGGGCAGAAACGAGGATTCCCATGATAAAGGGCTGCATTTCTGTAGCAGTTTTTACAAGATTGCCGAACCAGCTCATAAAGCCTGCCACCCCCGGTCCTACGAACTGTGCTACCAGCACGCCGGAGATGATAGTAACTCCCGGAGTGACCAGAATATCCAGACGGGTTTCTTTTGACACGATTTTTCCCAGCTCTGCGGCTGCGATAGTAGCTACCAGAGCGCCTACAGGCCCTCCCAGGGCGTTTCCGGCAATACCTACGGTTGCGGCGGAAAAGAGGACAAGCTGGGGAGCTTTTAAGGCATGGGCAATGGCAATACCCAGAGCCGCGCCGGTAGCGCTTTTGGCATAGTCTGCGATTACATTAAAAATTTCAATGTGGAACTGCTGTCCAAGAGTTCCGAAAATGGTGCCGATCAGAAGGGAAGCAAAAAGGCCGAAGGCCATGGCTCCCAAGGCATCAATCAGATAGGTCTGGACGGTGATGCTGACATTTTTCCGTTTAAGGAAATCCTTGATACTGGCTGCTGACATAATAGATTCTCCCTTTTTTCTGCTGCCGGAGCCAAAATCACAGGGAAATCCTGCAGATGTCGGTTCCAGGCAAGGTTTGCTAGGGATTTTATCACATATTTACGAAATTGCAAGGATTTTGAAGAATTTCACAAGAGATTGTTAAGAAAATAACAAAAAAATACCTCCCTGAATGACAGGCAAAACAGCTCTGTGAATCAGGGAGGTATTTATATAAGAATTACTCTGCCTTTGTTGTTTCTGCTTCCTTTATTTCTGTAAGGGTTTCGGCAGAAGCTTCTTTTGTCTCAGAATCTGCCTGGGGAAGTACGTCTACGCGGTTTACCTCCATATAAATTCCGGGCATGGAACGGGTCATGGCTTCTGTGTGGCTTACTACACATACGTCGCCTTCCTGAAGCTTCTCAATGTCGTCCACACTGTCTTTGCTGATCATAAACTGATTTCCGTCAGCCTGCTCAAAGAGCACATTTTCTTCTTCGATGGCCTGTACGGTACCGATGGAATCCTGATAGGTATCATCTGCAGTGCGGATGGAATATACCTGAGGAAGCTGTCCGGGAAGGGACATGGTCATAACCATGGAATGGCTGATCACATAGGTTTCTCCGTCCTTTAATTCTTCCGGTAAAACAGTGAAGTCGCTGATATTGCAGATAAAATCTCCGTGGGTATCATTGTGGAAGACCAGCCTGCCGTCTTCTGCAAATTCACTGTCTTTTACATAAACAGCTTCTGTGCGGACTACGTCCTCGGCCAGAGCCTCTGTTTCTGATCCGCCGGTTTCCGGCGCTGCAGTAGTTTCTTCAGTCTCATCAGGTTTGGCTTCTGTAGAAGGAGCCTGTGTTTCTGTCTGAGGAGCAGATGTAGAGGCTGTCTGGGAACTGCCGCATCCGTTTAATAACATGGTTGCTGTGATAGCTGCCATAGCTGCTGTGGTGATAAATCTCTTTTTCATAATTAAAATCTCCTTTTGAGTTTGTTTTCTTTTTACATGTATGATTATAGCGGATAGATATTACAAAAACGATCACTTTCTTTTGACTATTTTATAATAATTTCTGACTTTTTTGTTAAGGAGGAGGGGAAATATTAAAAAATGATAGGGAAATCTGGTTTACAACCCCTTCCAATGTGATAAAATAAGGAATGATTTTGCAATGGAAGGAGCCTTGGGCTTATGATAAAAAAGAGAGATGAAATACCGGCGGAAGCCACCTGGAAGCTGGAGGATATGGTAGAGAATAGGGAAGCGTGGGAGAAGCTGTATGAAGAAGCGATCCGGGAAACAGACCGCTATCAGGAGTTTAAGGGAACACTGGGACGGTCGGCGGATCGGCTTTTTGAGGGGCTTTCATTTGATGATTCTATTTCACAGAAAATAGAACGGCTGTATGTATATGCCAGAATGCGTTCCGATGAGGACACGGCGGGACAGCAGACCCAGGATATGTTTTCCAGAGCCCAGAACCTGTCTTTTCGGGCAGGAGAGCTGTCGTCCTATATGGTGCCGGAGATTCTTTCAATCCCGGATGAACAGCTGGAAGCGTTTCAGAGGGAGAAAAAGGAGCTTGGGCTGTATGACAGGCTGTTAAGCCAGCTGCTTAAGAGAAAGGCCCATACGCTTTCCGATGAGCTGGAGGCGCTTCTGGCTGCTTCTCAGGAGGCCACGCAGGGGGGAGCACAGGTATTCCGTATGTTTAATAATGCAGATGTGCGCTTTCCATCCATTACCGGGGAGGATGGGAGAGAGCTTCCTGTAACCCATGGAACCTATATTTCCCTGATGGAGCATCCAGACCGCAGGATACGCAGGGAGGCATTTCAAAGTTTGTATAGTGTATACAGACAATATTCAAACACCCTGGCAGCTGCTTTTGGCGCAAATGTGAAGCAGGCTGTATTTTATGCCAAAGCACGAAAGTATACCTCCAGCCGGGAATATTATCTGAGTTCGAATGAGGTGCCTGAAGGGGTGTATGACCGTCTGGTGTCATCGGTGAGGAAGAGCCTTCCTCTTATGCACCGCTACATGTCCCTGAGAAAGAGGCTTCTTGGGGTGGATGAGCTTCATATGTATGACGTTTATGTTCCTCTTACATCACAGGGGAATACACATTATACCTTTGAAGAGGCAAAGAAAATAGTGAAGGAGGGACTGGCTCCACTGGGGGAGGAATATCTGTCCCTGCTTGAGACAGGCTTTGAGGGCCGCTGGATTGATGTATATGAAAATGAAGGAAAGAGAAGCGGAGCTTATTCCTGGGGGATTTACGGCTGCCATCCCTATGTGCTGTTAAATTTCCACGGCACTTTAAATGATGTATTTACATTGGCTCACGAGATGGGGCACGCCATTCATACCTGGTATTCCAATGAAAACCAGCCCTATGTCTATGCAGGCTATAAGATTTTTGTGGCAGAGGTAGCGTCTACCTGCAATGAGGCCCTTCTGATCCGCTATCTGCTGAAGCAGTGTAAAGAAAAGAAGGAACGGGCGTATTTGTTAAACCATTTTCTGGAAAGCTTCCGGGCAACTCTGTTCCGTCAGACCATGTTTGCGGAATTTGAAAAGACAGTTCATGAGCTGGGAGCAGCGGGAGAGAGCTTGACTTCTGAAAAGCTGTGCGGAATTTACCAGAAATTAAATGAGGATTATTTTGGGCCGGATATGGTTTCTGATTCGGAAATTGGTTATGAATGGGAAAGGATTCCCCATTTTTATACACCTTTTTATGTATATCAGTACGCAACCGGTTTTTCGGCTGCCGTTGCCATCAGCCGCCGGATCATGGAAGGGGAGACGGGGATTTTAGAGGGCTATAAGCGGTTTTTAAGCGGAGGCTGCAGTATGGAGCCGGTGGAGCTTTTAAAGCTGTGCGGCGTGGATATGTCTGAGAGCAGGCCGGTGGATCAGGCAATGGAGTTCTTTGAAGAGCTTCTGGATGAATTTGAGGTATGCATGAAATGACAATGGACCGGACGGAAGGTGATTTAAAGTAAGGGTAAATTTGGAAACAGGAGGAATGTATTATGTTGGGAACCATTGCAAATACCGGCGCAATTCTCACGGGCTGCGTAGTGGGAAGCACCTTAAAGAAGGGAATCGGAGAAAAGTATAAAACAGTGATGATGGATTCCATGGGGCTGGCAGCCACAGCCCTTGGAATCAATTCCATTGCAGAAGCCATGCCTGAATCACAGTATCATGTTCTGTTTATTGTAAGTCTGGCCCTGGGCGGCCTGATCGGTACCGGGCTTGATCTGGAGGCTGTCTTTGACCGGGCTGTGGGAAGGATTTCCGGCAGCTCTGAGCTGTCTAAGGGACTGTCTACAGCGATCCTGCTGTTCTGTGCAGGCACGCTTTCGATTCTGGGACCCATGCAGAGCGCCCTTCTGGGAGATAATACCTTCCTTTATACCAATGCTGTTCTGGACGGAATTACTTCTACGGTACTCAGCTCTGCCTTTGGCTTCGGTATCGCCATTGCGGCAGCGGTGCTTTTTTGCTGGCAGGGGAGTATCTATCTGCTGGCAAGTGTGATTGAACCCTTTATTACAGACGCTCTGATGACGGAAATCAGTCTGGTAGGCGGAATTTTAATTTTAAGCAGCGGTCTGGGCATACTGGGAATCAAGCAGATCCGTACATTGAATCTGCTCCCGGCTCTTTTGGTGCCGCCTGTGGTGATTGCCCTTCTGATAGCAGTGGGGATGGGATGAGGAGTACATATGCCGATTGGAGGATAATAAAATATGAACTGGAACTTTTACTTTTCCGGTATTTTATATGCAAAGATACGGGAAGAAACGGAAGCTCTGACGGTCCGGATTCTGGATATTGAAACAGGAAATCTGGGCGAAGAAAGACCTTTCGGAGAAAAGGAAAATGTATTTTTACAGAAGCTGTGCAGCCGCAGCATCGCAGGCTTTTTTGAAAAGAAAGCAGCCTGTGAGGAGAAAATTGCACAGGAGCCGGAAGTCTTTACCTTGGACGGGGAACGGTTTACAAACCGTCGGAGAGAGTCCTATATTCAGAGAGATAAGAAATTTCCAATGGACTTATTTTATGAAAATGGAAAAATCTGGGCAGTTTTAATGAGTGGACGCGATTATACCGGCATTCTGGTAAAAGAGGGTATGGAAGAGAATACGGTTCTGAAAATCTGGGATGAGGTATATCCTGACAGGCAGTGTTTTGGTGTCCGGTTTCTGGGAACAGAGTTTGTAAAGACCAGGGACGGGGAAATGCTGGCTTCGGATGTATATCTTCCCTCAGAGGGACAGCGTTTTCCCACGGTTCTGATCCGTACCCCTTATGGTAAATCAAGAGGGTTGGAAGGATATTACCGCTTTGTCCAGAGAGGCTATGCAGTGGTGATTCAGGATGTAAGAGGACGGGAGGACAGTACAGGGGAATGGATGCCCCAGTATTATGAAATTGAAGATGGAGATGATGCCTTAAACTGGATTGCTGCCCAGTCCTGGAGCGACGGGAGTGTGGGAATGACCGGAGGCTCCTATCTGGGATATGTTCAGTGGGCTGCTGCTGCCAGCGGAAATCCTCATCTGAAGGCTATGCTTTCCAGTGTGTGCGCCGGAAGCGCCTTTGTAGACCTTCCAAGAAGGGGCGGCTGCTTTGACTCAGGTATGCTGGCATGGTGTTTTTCTGTGTCAGAGCAGAGGATGCGTCCGGATCTTATGGAACAGGAGAACTGGGATGAGATTCTGGATATCCGTCCCATTAAGGATATTCCGAAAAAGGCTCTGGGGCGGGAGTTGCCCTTTCTGACAGAATGGCTGAGGCATAAGGATATGGACGAATTCTGGAAAAAGGGAAACTGGCATCTCAACTATAAGGGCGGACCGGTTCCTGCGCTGATCATGTCCGGATGGTTTGATGATAACGGAATGGGAACCTCAGAGGCCCTGGAGCTGGTAAAGGACTGGCCTGAGGGAACCTGGAAGGCAGTGCTCGGTCCCTGGAAGCACAGCGGCAATGCAGACTATGATCTCCACGGTATTCATATGGGGCCGGATGCCCTGCGCTATGATATGGATATCCTCTGTATGAAGTGGCTGGAGCATTTCTTAAAGGGAATAGAGAATGGCATTGAGAGGACGCCTGCGCTGGAATATTATACTCTGGGTGATAATACCTGGAAAAACGGGCAGTGCTGGCCGCCGGCCAATACAGAAGAAGCAATCCTTTACCTGAACGGAGCAGAGGACGATTCAGCTGCCGGAAATGGAGCCGCCTGCGGTCAGGGAAGCCTGAGCTTTAGGGCTCCTGAAACAGGTGGAAGGGATTCCTATTTTTATGATCCCGGAAATCCGTCCGTACATATTATAGATATGTCTGAAAATGAACTGGAGGTTCCGGAGGACTATACGGTGATCGAACGGCGGGAGGATATGCTTTCCTATACCACAGAGCCCTTTAAGGAGCCCTTTACGATTACGGGCGAACTGGCGGTGAAGCTGTATGTTTCCTGTGACTGTCCTGATACAGATTTTATGGTCCGAATTACAGATGTAGATGAAACAGGGCGGTCCATTAAGCTGGCGGATGGTGTTTTATGTGCAAAATACAGAAATGGCTTTGAACAGGCTGAGTATCTTAAGCCGGATCAGATTTATCCTGTTACTATCCGCACCACCAAAATATCCAATACGTTTCTTCCAGGCCACAGCCTTCGGCTGACGGTTACATCCAGCGGTAAAAACTTCATTTTCCCCAACAGCAACACAGAAGATGGCTTTGACAGCACTCGTATGGAAAAAGCCCATGTCACGGTACACCGGGGAGCACAGACGCCGTCCGCAGCGGTGATGATGAGAGAGAAGGACTGAGGGAAAGGACAGGGCGTTTCGGGGAAAATGGGTACTGTTCAGACGGTGAAAACTATGATAGAATTATAACATATCACAAGATAAGAGGAGGATATTATGATCCGTCAGTTAATTGAAAAAATACAAAAAACCAAGGCGCCGATCTGCGTAGGCTTAGATCCCATGCTTTCCTACGTTCCGGAGCATATCCAGGCGGCTGCTTTTGAGCAGTACGGCGAGACATTAGAGGGAGCGGCAGAGGCAATCTGGCAGTTTAATAAGGAAATTGTAGATCATACCTTTGATCTGATCCCGGCTGTTAAGCCTCAGATTGCCATGTATGAGCAGTTTGGTATTGAGGGCTTAAAGGTATATAAGAGAACTGTAGACTACTGTAAGGAAAAGGGGCTGGTTGTAATCGGCGATGCAAAGAGAGGCGACATCGGCTCTACCTCCGCAGCCTATGCCACCGGTCATATCGGAAGCGTACAGGTAGGCTCTAAAACCTACAGCGGCTTTGACACAGATTTCCTTACGGTAAACCCATATCTGGGCACAGACGGTGTAAAACCATTTGTAGACGTATGCAACAGCCATGACAGAGGCCTTTTCGTTCTGGTAAAGACCTCCAATCCTTCCAGCGGCGAGTTTCAGGACCGCTTGATCGACGGACGTCCGCTTTACGAGTGGGTGGCAGAGAAGGTAGTAGAGTGGGGCAATGCTTCCATGGACGGAGATTACAGCAATGTAGGCGCAGTAGTAGGAGCAACCTATCCGGAGATGAGCCGTATTTTAAGAAATCTCATGCCTCATACCTATTTCCTGGTACCGGGCTACGGCGCTCAGGGAGGTACTGCTGAAGACTTAAAGCACTGCTTTAATAAAGACGGTTTAGGAGCCGTTGTAAATTCCTCCAGAGGTATTATTGCGGCCTACAAGCAGGAAAAATATAAAAAGTTCGGTACAGAGCATTTTGCAGAGGCATCCAGACAGGCTGTGATGGATATGGTGGCAGATATTAACAGCGTACTGTAAGATGAATTACGGCATCAGGACGGAAATGGAAATAGGAGAATGTTCATGGCAAAGTTAAAGATGACAGCCTCTGTGGTTTCACAGGCACAGCTGGCTGAAGGTATTTATGATTTAAGACTGAAGGCCCCGGAGATTGCGTCACAGGCAGCGGCAGGACAGTTTGTATCCGTCTATTCCAAAGACGGCTCCCGTCTGCTTCCAAGACCCATCAGCCTCTGCGGAATCGACAAAGAGGCCGGACAGCTGCGTCTGGTATACAGAGTAGCAGGGGCAGGCACAGAAGAGTTTTCTGCATTGAAGGCAGGGGATACGGTCGATATCCTGGGGCCTCTGGGAAATGGCTTTTCTCTTCTGGAAGGGAAAAAAGCCTTCCTGATCGGCGGCGGTATCGGTATTCCTCCTATGCTGCAGCTGGCAAAGGAGCTGTGTGCGCTGAATGGTTCTGAAATGGTTCAGTCTGTGATTGGCTATCGCGACAGCCAGCTGTTTTTGAAGGATGAATTTGAAGCTTACGGTCCGGTTTATACTGCTACAGAGGATGGAAGCCGGGGAACAAAGGGGAATGTGCTGGATGCAATCCGCGAAAATGGACTTACTGCAGATGTGATTTATGCCTGCGGTCCGACCCCTATGCTTCGCGCCTTAAAGGCATATGCGGCAGAGAACAACATTCAGTGCTGGATTTCTCTGGAGGAGAAGATGGCCTGCGGTGTGGGCGCCTGTCTTGCCTGTGTCTGCCAGTCTAAGGAAAAGGACGAGCATTCTCAGGTGCACAATAAGCGTATCTGCAAGGACGGCCCTGTATTCCTGGCAGATGAGATTGAACTGTAAAGGAGGACGGCCCTGTGAATATGAGTGTAAATATCGCCGGAGTGGAATTTAAAAATCCGGTGATGGAAGCCTCCGGAACCTTTGGCTCCGGTATGGAATACAGTGAATTTGTAGATTTAAACCGTCTGGGCGCTGTTGTTACAAAAGGCGTGGCAAATGTACCCTGGCCCGGAAATCCCACTCCCAGAATCGCGGAGACCTACGGCGGTATGATCAATGCCATTGGTCTGCAGAATCCGGGAATTGACGTATTTGCAAAGCGTGATATTCCATTTTTGAAGAAATACGATACAAAAATTATTGTGAATGTCTGCGGCCGTTCCACAGAGGACTACATTGAGGTAGTAGAGCGTCTGGGAGAAGAGCCGGTGGATATGCTGGAGATCAACATTTCCTGCCCCAATGTAAAAGAGGGGGGAATTGCTTTCGGTCAGGACCCAAAGGCGGTTGAGGCGATTACAAAGGCAGTAAAGGCTCATGCAAAGCAGCCGATTATTATGAAGCTCAGTCCCAATGTGACAGATATTACCGTGATGGCAAAGGCTGCTGAGGCAGGCGGTGCAGATGCGATTTCCCTGATCAATACCATAACGGGAATGAAGATTGACGTGGAGCGCCGTACCTTTGCCGTAGCCAACAAAACAGGCGGACTTTCCGGCCCTGCTATCAAGCCGGTGGCAGTGCGTATGGTGTATCAGGCAGCTAATGCGGTTAAGCTCCCCATTATTGGAATGGGCGGTATTGCCAATGCAGCGGATGCTCTGGAGTTTATTCTGGCAGGTGCTACGGCTGTAGCCATTGGAACAGCCAATTTCCACAATCCATATGCAACTGTGGAGACCGTAGACGGTATCCGGGCATATATGGAACGCCACGGAATAGAGGATATAAAAGAACTGATCGGCGCTGTGAAATAAGCAGCCGAAGCAGGGATAGAAACGATGACAAAAGCCCGCGGGAGTCAGAATCCGGCGGGCTTTCGCTGACAGACGCTTTTACAGGGGGGAAGCAGCACTCGAAAGGAGAAGGGCATGGACAATCAGAGATATAACGTACTTTTTATACAGACAGATCAATGGTCTCAGAATTTTATGGGGTATAGAGGATGCAGTGAAATTATGACTCCCACCATTGACCAGCTGGCAAGAGACGGGGTGATTTATACAAACTGCTACAGCACCTGTCCGGTATGTATACCGGCCAGACGGAGTCTGATGACAGGTATGAGCCCCAGAAGCCATGGTGACAGGGTATACAGCGACCGGATGAAGATGCCGGAAGCGAAAACACTGGCCCAGGCATTTTCGGATGCCGGATATCAGACTGTGGCAGTGGGAAAGCTTCATGTGTATCCCCAGAGAAACCGTATTGGTTTTAATGAGGTGATTCTTCAGGAAGAGGGACGCTATGAATTTGGCGTTCTGGACGATTATCAGATATGGCTGGCGGAAAACGGAGCGGTAGGGCAGGAGTTTTCTCATGCTATGGGAAATAATACATATTATACGACTCCATGGCCCCTTGAAAGACGGATGCATCCTACCGTGTGGACTACGGCACAGATGGTGCGGCAGATTCAAAGGAGAGATCCTACACGTCCTTCCTTCTTTTATCTGTCCTATCAGTTTCCACATCCGCCGCTGGTTCCGCTGAAGGAATATCTGGATATGTATAAAGACGAGGATATTACTCTGCCGCCAGCAGGAGACTGGGTTGACGACAGCTTTATCATGAAGGAAATGACAGAATCCGGCAGGCATTACAGCGACAGAGAGATAAAGCTGGCAAAGAAAGCCTATTTTGCCCAGTGTACTCTGATTGATCATCAGATTCGTCTGGTACTGGGAGCGCTGAGGGAAAATGGAATACTGGATAATACACTGATTGTGTTTGCCAGCGACCATGGGGAAATGCTGTTCCAGCATAAGATGGCGGGGAAACGCAGTTTTTATGAAAATTCATCCCATATACCGCTGCTCTTTTCAGGAAAGCCTGTAGCTTCCCTGAGGGGAAAGAAGGATACGCGTCTGGCCTGTCTGGAGGATATTATGCCTACCCTTCTGGAATTCTGCAAAATTCCGGTGCCGGATACGTCAGAAGGGGAAAATCTGTTTGGTGAGAGAAAGCGTCAGGTTCTGTTTGGAGAAATAAGCGAGGGGTCAAGAGCTACGCGCATGATCCATGACGGACGCTTTAAACTCATTTATTATCCATGGGGAAACAGGATTCAGCTCTTTGATCTTGAACAGGATCCAATGGAAATGAAAGATCTGTCAGGAAGGTCTGAGGTAAGGCAGGTACAGGAAGCGCTGGAAAAGGAACTGATGCAGCAGCTGTACGGAGAAGATGTAAACTGGATTTCGGACGGAAAACTGACAGGCGTAGAGGCGCCGAAATACAGGGAAAAGGCAGATTATGGTTTTTCCAATCAGAGGGGGCTTCACTGGCCGGTGGTTATGCCTGTTTCAAAGGATTCGGCTGGAAGCTGACAGGAATGATAAAATAAAAATGATCCATACTAGTCATAAACAGGAGGAACCCAACATGAAATTCAGTGAAATGCCCTATGAACGGATTGATTTTGATGCTGCCAAAGAGGAGCTTTCCTCTATTATAAAGGCTTTTCAGGAAGCCGGTACGCCTCAGGAACAGATGGAGGTCCACAGACGCTACTATAAGCTGATGGGCCGCATCAAAACCCAGGCTACTCTGGCGGAAATCCGTCACAGCATTGATACCACAGATCCCTTTTATGAGGAAGAGAAAACGTATTATGACCAGGAAATGCCCGCATTTTCCAATCAGGAGGTGCAGTATAAGAAGCTCCTCTTTGCTTCTCCATACCGCAAGGAGCTGGAGTTGGTCATCGGCGGGCCTGCATTTAAAAATATTGAGCTTGCGGCAAAGTCTGTAAGCGAGGCAGTGATCCCTTTGATGCAGGAAGAAAATGCCCTTGTGACAGAGTACGAAAAACTGCTTGCCGGCGCAAAGATTGACTGGAAGGGAAAACTCCTTAATCTTTCCATGATGACGCCATATTTAAACCATGAGGATCGGGAAATCCGGAAAAAGGCGGCTGCAAAGGTGAATGCGTTTTATGAGGGGATTGCAGACCAGCTGGATGAACTGTATGATAAGCTGGTAAAAAACCGTACGGCGCAGGCAAAGAAGCTCGGCTTTGAGACCTATACAGATCTGGGCTACTGTCGTATGAACCGCAACAGCTACGGAAGAAAAGAGGTAGAGCAGTTCCGGGAGCAGATTAAAAAGGACTGGGTTCCCTTTGCGGAAAAAATGTGGGAAAACCGCAGGAAACGTCTGGGTCTTGACACCTTGTACCACATGGACGAGGGCTTAAGCTTTCCGGAGGGAAGTCCCAAACCAACGGGAACCCCGGAGGAAATTTTAAAGAGCGGGCAGAAAATGTATGAGGAATTATCCCCTGAAACCAGAGAATTTTTCGATTTTATGATGGAAGGGGATCTGTTTGATGTATTTGCCCGTCCCCATAAGCAGGTGGGAGGCTATATGACCTATCTGCCGGATTATCAGGCTCCCTTTATTTTCGCCAACTTTAACGGAACCGCCGGGGATGTGGATGTAGTGACCCATGAGTGCGGCCATGCATTTCAGGGGTATATTTCAGGAAAAGATCCTATTATGGAGCATTCCGATATCACCATGGAAACTGCGGAGACCCATTCTATGTCTATGGAGTTTTTTACGAATCCATGGATGGAGCAGTTCTTCGGCAGCAGGGCCGGAGATTTCTTAAAATCCCAGCTGGAGGATGCGGTAGTATTTATTCCCTATGGCAGTATGGTAGATGAATTTCAGCACATTGTATACGATCATCCGGAAATGACTCCGGCAGAGCGAAAGGATATCTGGAAAAAATTAGAAAAGCAGTACAAACCTCACCTGACATATGAGGAGGAATCTTCCTTTTATGCAGAAGGTGGCTTCTGGCAGCGCCAGCACCATATCTACAGCTTCCCATTTTATTATATTGATTATGTAATTGCTCAGACGAATGCCTTTCAGTATAAGATCTGGATGCAAAAGGACTACAGAGCAGCCTGGAAAAGCTATCTGGCGTTTTGCGAAGCCAGTGCTTCAGACTTTTTTACCTGTATGTTAAAGGATGCAGGTCTGGATTCCCCCTTTGAGCCGGGAATCATCCGGCGGATTGCGGCAGAGTTGGAAGAAATTTATAATCAGATGGAAACAGATTATTTATAAGCGGAGTGATTTTGGCAGAAGATTCTGTGGCTAGCGGAATCTTCTGCTTTGCTGTATGCTTTTGGCAGAGTGTTTGTTTTGCAGAAATGGGAAGGAGAAAAGAAGATTTCACATGAAAGAACGCAGAGAGGTATTAGATTATGGAATGACCTTTCAGGATGTGTATATAGATACGCCGTTTCACGATCCGAACTGGGTACTTCTTAGATATAAAAAGAATCGTAAAGCCTTTGCCTGGACGTATGAGAGAAATGGGACTATGTGGGTGAATGTAAAGGTTGATCCTCAATGGAGAGAATTTTGGAGAAAGGCATACCCTTCCATACAGCCGGGATACCATCAAAATAAGGAGCACTGGAATTCAATTCCTTTGGACGGGAGGATTCCGGATGAAATCATAAAGAGGATGATAGGGGAAAGCTATGATCTGATCGGTGGGGGAAAGAAGCAGTAAAATGATTCGATTTATAGTTAGCTTAAACAAAGCGTGCTTGACAAATGATAAAAATTATCATAAACTAACTTCGCAAGAATACAGATGAACGTCGTTTCAGAGTATGAGAAAGGACAAAGAAAAATGACACTGAAGCATTTGGAAATAGGAAAGAGTGCTGTCATAAAGGCAGTTGGTGGGGAAGGCGCTCTGCGCCAGCATTTTTTGGATATGGGGGTGATACCGGGAGCAGAGGTAACGGCTGTGAAGCTGGCGCCCATGGGAGATCCCATGCAGCTGCAGATCCACGGTTATGAGCTGACTCTGCGCCTGGATGATGCGGATCAGATCGAGATTGAACCCATTGACATCCGTACCCGCAGCCATGAGGGGGCAAAAAATATTAACAACAGTGTTCATCCCGGCCTGGGAGAGGATGGAAAATATCATGTGAAGGGAGAGGGAAATCCCCTTCCTGAGGGTGAAATTCTTACATATGCCCTGGTAGGCAACCAGAACTGCGGTAAAACCACTCTGTTTAACCAGCTTACCGGAGCCAATCAGCATGTGGGGAATTTCCCCGGCGTTACGGTAGACCGCAAGGATGGCCCCATCAGGGGGTATGCCAATACGCAAATTACGGATCTTCCGGGTATTTATTCTATGTCTCCCTATACAAATGAGGAGATCGTATCCAGAAACTTTGTGTTGGAGGACAGGCCGAAGGCGATCATCAATATTGTAGACGCTACCAATATTGAACGCAACCTGTATCTTACCATGCAGCTTCTGGAAATGGATGTTCCCATGGTAATTGCCTTAAATATGATGGATGAGATCACAGGAAACGGAGGCACCATTGATGTAAACGGGATTGAAGCCATGCTGGGAGTTCCGGTAGTACCGATTTCTGCGGCAAAAAATCAGGGTGTGGATGAGCTGGTAAAGCATGCAATTCACATTGCCAGATATCAGGAACGTCCGGGGCGTCAGGATTTTTGTGATGAAAATGAATTTGGCGGAGCCGTGCACAGAGGCATCCATGCGGTCTGCCATCTCATTGAGGATCATGCAAAGAGCGCGGGAATCCCGCTGCGATTTGCAGCCTCTAAGCTGATCGAAGGCGATACGCTGATTTTAAAGCAGTTAAAGCTGGATCAGAACGAAGAGGAAACCTTAGAGCACATCATTTTACAGATGGAAAAGGAACGGGGGCTTGACCGCAGCGCAGCCATGGCGGATATGCGTTTTTCCTTTATTGAACGGATCTGCGAAAAAACCGTGGTAAAGCCAAGAGAGAGCAGGGAGCATATCAGAAGCCGGAGAATTGATCAGGTTCTGACTGGAAAGTATACGGCGATCCCCTGTTTTATCGGAATTATGGCTGCGGTCTTTTACCTGACCTTTAATGTGATCGGAGCATGGCTTCAGGGGATTCTGGAAATAGGCATCACGGCTCTGACAGAGTGGGTGGACGGAGCTCTTACAGCAGCTCATGTAAATACGGTTCTTCACGGCCTTGTGATTGACGGTATCTTTTCCGGAGTAGGTTCTGTGCTTTCCTTCCTTCCGATTATTGTAACGCTGTTCTTTTTCCTGTCCATGATGGAAGACAGCGGATATATTGCAAGAGTTGCCTTCTTTATGGATAAGCTGCTGCGAAAGATCGGCCTTTCCGGCCGGAGCATCGTGCCTATGCTCATCGGTTTTGGCTGTACTGTTCCTGCAGTGATGGCGACCCGGACGCTTCCAAGCGAAAGGGACCGTAAGATGACCATTCTCTTAACACCCTTTATGAGCTGTACGGCAAAGCTTCCGATCTATGCCTTTTTTGTCAGCGCCTTTTTTCCGGGACATGGCGGCCTTATTATGACAGGCCTTTATATTCTGGGAATTCTGGTGGGTATTTTAGCGGCAGTCTTATTTAAGAGCACCCTATTTAAAGGGGAGGCGGTTCCTTTTGTAATGGAGCTTCCCAACTACCGTCTGCCGGGGGTTAAAAATGTAAGCCAGCTTTTATGGGAAAAGGCTAAGGATTTTCTGCAGAGGGCTTTTACCGTAATTCTGGTAGCTACGGTGGCTGTGTGGTTTTTGCAGAGCTTTGACTTCCAGTTTAATCTGGTAGAGGATTCATCGGGAAGTATCCTGGCTGTGATTTCCGGCTGGCTGGCTCCGCTGTTTGCGCCTCTGGGACTGGGGGACTGGCGGATCATTACCTCTCTTGTCAGCGGCTTTATGGCAAAAGAGAGCGTGGTATCTACTCTGGAAGTCCTCTTTGCAGGCGGGGTAGAGACAGCCCTTACCACATTGGCAGCAGCATCCCTTCTGGTGTTCTGCCTGCTCTATACGCCTTGTGTGGCAGCGATTGCCGCTGTGAAGCGTGAACTGGGCGGAAAATGGGCGGTTTTAGTTGTACTGTGGCAGTGCGGGATTGCGTGGATTGCGGCTATGATCGTTAAAATCATTGGAAATCTGATGGGAGTGATGTAAATGAATCCGTGGAATCTGGTAACTGGCCTTCTGGTATTTGCTTCTCTTGCAGCTGCGTTGAGGAAGCTATGGAAGGATAAGAAAAATGGAACAGGCGGCTGCTCCGGGAGCTGTTCCGGCTGCAGCGGCTGCTGTGGACATTGAGAGAACGTATATGTGGGATCTGGGCTTGCCAGGTCCCATTTTTAGACAAAAGACAAGACGGGAGATGATACGACATGATGGGAAAAACACATATGATAGCCGGGATCGGGGCCGCTGTGCTGATCTCGCCCCCTGATACTATCGGCGGCTGCCTTCAGGCTCTTTTAGGAGGAGCTCTGGGTGGACTGATCTGCGATCTGGACGTACAGTCCAGCACTTACTGCCGGGATGCGCGGGTCGTGAGAAATACAGCCCTGCTTTTAGGGGCTGTGATCTTATTTTTAGACTGGAAATGGAGCACCGGAATCTGGGATCATATCGGTTCCCATCTGGGGAGCAGGCAGCTTCTTGGACTTGGGATTTTTCTGGTGATAACCATTGCAGGAAAGCTGTCCTCCCACAGAAGCTTTACCCATTCTTTCCTGGCACTGGGGTTTTTGATGGCTGCGTTTTACTTTCTGTATGCTCCGCTGATCCCCTATGTGGCAGCAGGCTTTCTTTCCCACATGTTTTTGGATCTGTTAAATAAAAAGCCGGTAGAAATTTTTTATCCATATAAAAAAGGTGTTTGCCTGCGGCTGTTTTCTGCGGATGGGCTGGCAAACAGGTTGATCTGCACCGTAAGCCTTGTTTTTGTTGTGGTTCAGATGTGGGATATTATGTGGAAGCTGGTTCTGGGCGCGGCAGGCCGTTTTTAAACTCTGGGCTTATCCATGGATGGTATGATTGTATGAGATTACGGATTTTAATGCGTTAGAAAATAAATTTCGTTTAATTTGATGTGTGACAATGATTCATACCTGTGCTACAATGTCATAACTGAAATCTGTAAGAATGGAAAGGAAATCTGCAATGGAACAGGATATGACAAAAGGAAGCCCTTTTCGGGTTCTGATCATGTTTACACTGCCTCTTGCAATTGGAAATATTTTCCAGCAGCTTTACAACATGGCAGATACCATCATTGTGGGGCGCTATGTGGGTGCGGATGCGCTTGCAGCAGTAGGATCAACGGGAACCGTGATGTTTTTATTAAACGGCTTTGCACAGGGCATTACAGCCGGATTTGCCGTGCTGACCTCCCAGCGCTACGGGGCAAAAAAGATGGACGGGGTAAGACAGAGCGTATCGAACGGTATCCTTCTTTCTCTGATCGGCGCCATTGGCTTTACGGCAGCCAGCCTTTTATTTATGCGTCCCTTGCTGCATCTGATGAATACGCCGGAAAACATTTTTGCGCAGGCTTATGAGTATATTTCCCTTATCAGCCTGGGAATGGTGGCCAATGTATTTTATAACCTGTTTTCTTCCTATCTGAGAGCTGTGGGAAACAGCCGTATGCCTCTTGTTTTTCTGGTGCTGTCGGCCTGTTTAAACGTAGTGCTGGATCTGATCCTGATCATCAACTTTAAAATGGGAGTAGCCGGAGCTGCCTGGGCGACTAACCTGTCTCAGGCAATTTCTGCTGTATTATGTGCAGTCTACATCTATAAAAAGGTGCCGGCCCTGATGCCGGAAAAGCGCCACTGGCGATTCCACAAGGGCGATACCCGCTATCAGCTGGCTACGGGGATTCCCATGGCGCTGCAGTTTGCCATTACCTCCTCGGGAACCATGGTGATGCAGTCAGCGATTAATCTGTTTGGCTCTGAGGCGGTGGCCGCCTACACGGCAGCCGGAAAAATCCATGGCCTGCTGACCCAGGGAATGGTAGCTATGGGGCAGACGATGGCTGTATACAGCGGCCAGAATTACGGAAAAGGTGATGCAGGACGAATTCGCCAGGGTGTCCGTGCGGCTTTGATCATTGAGGTAATCTATTCGGTGGCATCTGCAGTGGTCGTATCGGCAGCTCTGGGGCCAAGTCTGGGTCTGTTCTTCTCAGGGGAGGTAGATCTGGCGGCTATGATGCCCTGGGCCAGAACGTATACAACCATCTGTACCCTGTTTTATGTGCCTTTATGTACTATTTTTATCTTCCGAAATACCATGCAGGGCTGCGGATACGGCTTTCTGCCTATGATGGGCGGAGTGGTAGAGCTGGCAGCCCGTCTGATCGTAGCAGTGATCGCTATGGATATTCACAGCTATTGGCTGGCCTGCGCCTGCGATCCTGCCGCCTGGGTGGGAGCCGGTCTGTTTACAGGCATTTCCTATCTGTATGTAATAAAGAAGATTGAGAAAAATCTGGGGAAGGGGACGGCAGTTCATAAATCATAAAAGTAAGATAACTTTAAGAATATCTGCACCTGCAAAAAACGGACGCGGCGGCTGTGATCACATGGCTGCTGCATCCGTTTTCCAGTTTGAGAGGGACATAGATATATTCACCTTGAACATAACGCCGCAGTTCTTTTGCCGGCGCGTTCGGAAGAATAAGCTGTGCATCACATTGCGAAATGTGCAAAATGACCTTCTGCTGTTTTTGAAGACATATAAAAAAGATAAAACTAATAAAAATAAATGTAAAACACAAGGAAATTCAAAAATAGTTTCGACGAAAGCGATAAAAAATATGCATAAAATTTGTGCACTTCTTACAAAGTTACGCAAAACGTATCGTAAAATAGTCGGATAGTTTCGGATGAAAGGTTATGTTATACTTTATATATGACGAGGGAAATGTTTACGAACGGAGTGAAAAGACAGCCGATGAAGTCAAAAAAAATCACAATCAAAGATGTTGCAAAAGAGGCAGGCGTTTCAGTTGCAACTGTATCCAGAGCGCTTAATGGCTTGGGTGGAATTGGGAAGGAAACCAGAGATCATGTATTGGAAATTTGCGAACGCATGGCCTATGTACCCAGTACACTCGCCAGCGGATTGACGATGCGTCATACAAGAACGCTGGGGATTGTGGTGCCGGATATTACCAGTCCGTTTCATGCACAGCTGATGGTGCTTCTTACCAGCGAGGCACAGCAGTATGGTTATCAGGTGCTTCTCTGCAATAGTTTTCGGGATTATGAAACAGAGATGGAATATTTCAAGCTTCTGATCAGTAATCAGGTGGAGGGGATCCTGTTTTATCCTGTGGGAGATATGAGCTCCAAAAATCTGTATCAGTATATGCGGTACGTTCCGATCGTTTCATTAAATGAAATGCCGGATAACAGCCCGATTCCCTATGTGTGCGGTGATGAGCGCAAGGGTGGAAGTCTGGCAGCCGAACGCCTGATTCGGGGAGGATGTAAAAAAATTCTCTGCATTGGTATCAAGGAAGACCGTCTGGTCCATCGTTACCGGGTGGAAGGGATTATGGATGAGGCTAGACAGTGGGGAGCAGAGATTGAGGTCTACGAGAGTGATAAAAACTATAAAAGCAGTTTTGATCGTGGATATGGACAGGCAAGTGAACTGATACGGGAAAGCCTCAGGCCGGGAGGAGAGCCGCTTCCGGATGGCATCATTGCGGCCAGTGATGCAACAGCCAACGGAGTAATCAAGGCATGTATGGAATATGGAATAGCGATTCCTGACCAGATGTCAGTGATAGGTTTTGATGATATCAACGGTGCGGTTCCTGCAGTGGAACTGACGTCAGTGTCGATTTCACACAAGCTTCATGTGAAGCGTGCAATTAATCTTTTGATCCGTATGAAACGGGAACGTACCCTGAAGGCGCAGGAACGGGGGATAAAACTTCGACCGGCTTTGGTAGAACGAAGTTCCTGTCAGGCGGTCAGAGGCAGTGGCATATATAAACAATAGTTTTTTGGGGAACTGCAGACATACATCACAAGGAGGTACGAGTATATGGTTGATCTGAAACAGAAACCATTCTATCTGTCAGATGAAGATATCCGTTGGGTAGAAGAAACGATTGCATCCATGACGGATGAAGAAAAAATTGGGCAGCTGTTTATTATGCTGGATCGAAAAAAAGATTTTGATGAGACGAAAGAGATTTTTGATCGTTTTCATATCGGAGGATGCCGTTACAGCAATGAGCCGGCAGAAAAGATTTATGAACAGAACCGTTTTTATCAGGAACACAGCAAAATTCCGGTTTTAATCGCGTGCAACTGCGACAACGGCGGTGACGGAGCCTGCGGCGGAGGAACGTATGTAGCCACGGCGGCGGCATGTGGAGCTACGGATGATGACAGTACTGCTTACAGCGTAGGATATGTGAGCGGAAGAGAAGCTGCAGCTGTGGGATGCAACTGGGATTTTGGCCCGGTTTGTGATCTTCTTTATAACTGGCGCAATACGATCGTAAATACCAGAGCATATGGCAAGGATCCTGAACTGGTAATAAAAAATGCAAAGGCATATGTGAGAGGTGTCAGGGAAAGCGGACTTGCTGTCTGCTGCAAACATTTCCCAGGCGATGGAATTGAGGAACTGGATCAGCATCTTGTTATGGGTGTAAATACAATGGAGTGTGATGAGTGGGATTCTACTTTCGGTCATGTTTATAAGGAAATGATCGACAGCGGAATTCAGAGCATTATGGCGGGTCATATTGCGCTGCCGGAATACTCCAGAAAGCTTCGTCCGGGTATAAAGGATGAGGATATTATGCCGGCAACACTGGCGCCGGAACTGATCACGGATCTTCTGAGAGGTAAGCTTGGATTTAATGGACTTGTTCTTACGGATGCCTCCCATATGGCTGGAATGACAGCTGCTATGCCAAGAAGTCAGCAGGTGCCCGGAGCAATTGCAGCAGGCTGTGATATGTTCCTCTTCTTTAATGATATCGAAGAAGATTTTGGCTACATGATGGATGGTTATAGAAATGGAATCATCACAGAAGAGCGCCTTACAGATGCGCTGCGCCGTATTCTTGGATTAAAGGCTTCTTTAAAGCTTCACGAAAAGAAGAAGAAGGGTACGCTGATACCTGAAAAGGAGGGGCTTTCTGTTGTGGGATGTGCAGAACATCTTGCTATGGCAGCAGAAGCAGCTAAAAAGAGTATCACCCTTGTAAAAGATACTCAGCACAATCTTCCTGTTACACCAAAAACTCATAAGAGAGCATATGCTTTTGTAATCAGCAGTCCACCTATCTCACGTAAAAACCAGCATGATCCTGTAAAGCAGCTGGTAAAGGAGGAGATGGAGAGGTTTGGTTATGAAACCACCATGCATGAAAGCTATTATGATCTAGTATTGGATGATGGCATTACAAAAGAAACTGAGCTGCGTTCCGTGATAATCGGAAAGGTAGAAGAGTTTAAAAAGAAATACGATGTGGTATTTGTATTTATCAATATGAAGGGATATGCTCAAGCCAATAATGTGCGTCTGGAGTGGTCCATCGGTCATTCTACGGAGATTCCGTGGTATGTAAAAGAACTTCCTACCATATTTATTTCTTTAAATTATACCAACCATTTGTTGGATGTGCCTATGGCTAAAACCTTTATTAATGCTTATGCCCCTACCAGAGAAGTAATTCGTCAGACCATTGAAAAGGCAGCTGGTGAGGCGGCGTTTGAAGGAACCTGCAATGATAACGTATTCTGCGGCCGCTGGGATACTAGGCTGTAGAGAGAAAGGGGGAATTAACCTATGAATACAAAAGGATCAAAGAAAGCGCGCAAGGACTTTTTTACAGGTATGGGATTTATTCTTCCCAGTCTTTTGGGATTTTTGATTTTTACCTTTATTCCTGTAGTAATCTCCCTGTGCCTGAGCTTTACAAGCTGGAACTTTATGGAAGGTATAGAGGGAATCAAATTTAATGGTCTTGCAAACTATATCCGTCTCTTCTCAGATGAGTGGTTCCTTAATTCCTACAAGAACAACATTATATTTACTGCAGTAACAGTGCCTGTTCTGATCGCACTGGGACTTGTAATGGCTACTATTATCAACAAGTACATTTATGGCGGCGGTGTAGTGCGTACCATGATCTTCATTCCTTATATCGCCAGTGTTGTTGCTGTATGTACGGTGTGGATGGTTCTTTTACAGCCCAGTTACGGACCAGTTAATGAATTTTTCCGTTCCATCGGAATCGCAAATCCTCCAGGCTGGCTGGCTGACTTTAAGTGGTCTCTTCCATCGATCATGATCATATATGTATGGCAGCAGGTTGGATACTATTCTATCGTATTCCTGGCAGGTTTAAAGGGACTTCCAGAGGATGTGTATGAAGCTGCAAAGGTAGATGGTGCGTCTTCGATCCGTCAGTTCTTTTCATTGACAGTGCCGCTGATTTCCCCTACAACCTTCTTCCTTACAATTATGGGTATCATCGGTTCCTTCAAGGTATTCGATCAGATCAGTGTACTGACCCAGGGCGGTCCTGGAAGCTCCAGCTCCGTTATGGCTTACTATGTATACCGCACTGCTTTCGATTACTTTGAAATGGGTTATGCCAATACCCTGGCATGGGCGCTTTTCGTACTGGTATTCATTGTTACACTGGTTCAGTGGAAGATGCAGGCAAAGTTTTCAAATGAGTAAGGAGGGGCATACAGGTGAAAAAACTCAATATTACAAAAGTAATCCTGACAGCTATTTTCTGGGCAGTGGGTATTTCCATGGTGCTGCCTCTGATCTGGATGATGTCTACTGCCTGTAAGGTAGAGGCGGATGTATTTAACTTCCCTATTCAGTGGATTCCTCCCCGTTGGAATCTGGTGGAAAATATGAAAGAAGTTTGGGGAGGTACCTATAACTTTGGACTGTATTACTTAAATACCATAAAGGTAACACTGGGAGCAACCTTTCTTCAGGTATTTGTTTCTGCTCTGGGCGCTTATGGATTTTCCAAGGTGAAATTTAAGGGACGTGATAAAATCTTCCTGGCTTACCTTGCAACCATGATGATTCCGCCTCAGGTTACCATCGTTTCACAGTTCATTATCATGCGTGAGATCGGACTTTACAATTCTCATGCAGGTCTGATCCTTATGCTGGCGTTCAGTGTATACGGCGTGTTCCTGCTTCGTCAGGCAATGCTTGCTATTCCTGAATCCCTGTCTGAGTCAGCCATGATTGATGGTGCAGGTCATGTAACTATCTTTTTCAGGATTATTATGCCTATGATCAAGCCATCTCTGGCTACACTGGCAACCCTGAAATTCGTATGGACATGGAATGATTACCAGGCTCCCTTGGTATTCTTAAACAACCGTGCACTTTATACGATCCAGCTTGGTATGAAGCAGTTTGCTTCTGAATCAGGAAGTTATTATTCTCTGATCATGGCTGCGGCAGTTTCCGCAATTTTGCCATTGATCATTGTGTTCCTGTTCTGTCAGCGGTTTGTAGTAGACGGAATTGCTACAGGAGCAGTAAAGGGTTAACAAATGTATTATATATATAATTTAAGGAGGGTTTTTAAAATGAAAAAAAGCAAACGGTTTTTTGCAGCCATGATGGCAGCAGCCATGACAGCAGGAATGCTGACAGGATGCGGCGGCGGAGCTAAAAAGGAATCAGCAGCTCCTGCAGAGAGTGCTCAGGGCGGCAGCACAGAGGCTGCCAAGGAAGGTGAGCAGGTTAATCTGCGCTTTGTTTCCTGGCAGACAGCTAACAAGGAACTGGATAAGAAGGTAGCAGAGGCTTACACAAAAGAGCATCCTAATGTAACCATTACATATGACTACTATGGTGATATGACTGCAGCAGAGTACTACAAAAAGGTAGATATGATGGTAATGGGCGGCGAGGAAATGGATATCCTGATGGCATCTGCATTCCCGGAGCATGCTCAGAGAGCAGCATCCGGCGCATATCTGCCTCTGGAAGAGTTCTTTGAGAAGGAAGGTGTAAAACCTGAGGACGCATATGCTATCGTACAGAAGGTTGACGGAAAGATGTATGGAATTCCTGGAGATCTGAAGTCATGGTTTGTACTGATTAATAAGAACTATCTGGATGAGGCTGGTCTTCCTGTTCCGGAGCTTGACTGGACATGGGCAGATTATCGTGACTATGCCAACAAGATGACACAGGGTGAAGGCGCAAGTAAGCGCTATGGTTCCTATTTCCATTCCTGGGATCATTATAACTACATGGGAATGTGGTCCAACTATCCGGACAACCCAATGTTCAATGCTGATATGACGGCTGTAAACTTTGATCATCCAATGTTTAAAGAGTGGCTGCAGTTCCGTTACGATATGGAAAATGAAGATAAGTGCCAGGTTCCTTATGCAGACGTTAAGTCTATGAACATGAACTACCGTGATAAGTTCTTCAACGGACAGATCGCAATGCTGCCAATCGGAAGCTTCATGATTCCTGAGCTGGATGACCAGGATAAGTATCCTCACGAGTTTGTAACTACCTTTGCACCAATTCCTGCATGGGAAGATGCAGAGCCAGGAACTACCTATACAGAGTCCCATTTCTACAGCATCAGCAAGACATCCAAGCATCCTCAGGAAGCTTATGACTACATCCGTTTCTATACCACAGAGGGTATGCGTATCCGTGGCATCAGTGTTTCTGCAGAAAAGGGAATCGATAAGATGGAATTCGTTAATATGCAGATCGAAGATCCTAAGTATGTAGATGTAGAAGCATTAAAGAACGTAATCAACAATCCGGCTTGGAAGGATAATCTGTATGCAAATGTTCCTTCTTACAATAAGGAGTTAGCAGCTATGATGACAGATGAAAGTGCTAAATTCTTATTAGGAACAGAAAGCCTTGATAACGTAATTGATTCCATGATGAAAAATGGTACTCAGATGATGAAGGATAAGGCAGGCAAGTAATTAAGCAGAATGAATCGGGGGAGGGGTGGTATGCCCCTTCCCCTTTGCTATTCTAATGAAAGAGAGGAATATTTATGCTGTATCCGAAAATGACAGAAAGCAGAATGGTTTTTGATTTAAATGGAGTATGGGATTTTTGTCTTATGAATGGGGAGGCAAAGGGGGAAATTATGCCTATGCCGGTACCTTCTTCTTATAATGATATCTACACTGGCCGCGATTTTGCAGATCATGTAGGAAATCTGTATTACAGAAGAACGTTCACAGTAAGTTCCCGGATGCTGGAAAAACGTCTGTTTCTTCGGTTTGGAAGTGTAACTCATAAGGCAGAGGTATGGCTGAATGGAACTTGTCTTGGAAAACACTCTGGCGGTTTTCTTCCATTTTCCTTTGAAATTACGGAGGCGGCCAGAGCAGGGGAAAACGAACTGGAAGTAATTGTAAATAATATAGTAGATGAAACAACGCTGCCGGCAGGCCGTATGGTGCATCAGAAGTTTCCGGGGCTGCCGGAAGAGATTCATAACCTTCCTAATTTTGATTTTTACAATTATTCCGGAATTATGCGTCCTGTCTGCCTTTATACTGCTCCTGAATCATACATTGAAGATATCAGTATTTACGGAAAAATGGACGGAAGCTTTTACTGGGATGTAAAGGCAAATGGAGAGGGAACAGTATCTGTACGTCTTTTGGATGCTGCGGGAAATGAAGTTGCAGCGGGTGAGGGCTTTAAAGGAACAGGACGGATTGATCAGGTACAGCTGTGGGAACCCGGACATCCGGTTTTATACAGTCTGGAGGTTACTCTTACAGGAAGTGACGGAGAAAAGGATACATACACTGAAGTGTTCGGATTCAGGGAGGTATCGATTCGTGACTGCCGGATCCATTTAAACGGTAAGCCGGTATATTTAAAGGGATTTGGAAAACATGAAGATTCACCTGTTCACGGACGCGGCTTTGATATGGCATACAATGTAAAGGATATTGGTTTGTTAAAATGGATCGGTGCCAACTCTTTCCGTACCAGTCATTATCCATATTGCGAAGAGATGCTTCAGCTTTGTGACAGAGAAGGAATTTTAGTCATTGATGAGGCTCCTGCGGTAGGACTGAACGCCGGCTTCACGGCTACAGGACTTCTGGGAGGCAATCCCAACGGAACATGGAAGCTTTTTAAGACGGCTGAGCATCACCGTCAGGTCCTGCGTGATATGGTTCAGAGAGATAAAAATCATCCCTGTGTTATTATCTGGAGTGTTGCAAATGAGCCTGCCAGCCAGGAGGACGGAGCAAAGGAATATTTCGAACCATTGTTAAATCTTGTTCGTGAATTGGATGAACAGAAACGTCCGGCTACACTGGTTACATATGAAGGTTCTAACCCTGTCAGCTGTAAGGTGGCTGAAATCTGTGATCTTTTGATCATCAACCGCTATCGCGGCTGGTATGATACGGAGGGAAATCTCAGAGGAGCAGCAGCTCTTTTAAAGGATGAGCTTGAGGGCTTTCATAAGCGGTGTCCCGATAAACCTATTATGCTGGGAGAATACGGAGCAGATACCATTGCCGGTTTCCATGATATAAATGCCCGTATATTCAGCGAAGAGTATCAGGTTGATTTCCTGCGGGCATATGGTGAGGTTTTTGACAGTCTTCCATATATAACAGGTGAACATGTATGGAACTTTGCAGATTTTGCAACAGCAGAGAATATCAAACGCGTTGGGGGTAATAAAAAGGGAGTGTTTACGCGCGACCGTAGTCCTAAAATGGCAGCCCATTTCCTGAAGGAAAGATGGGAAGGAATATCATAAGGACAGTTGGGATAAGAACTGTCAAATAGAGGTGAGTATGTCAAACATAATAGAAAAATATGTGAAAAAAAAAGAATATCTGGTTTGTGTGGATTCTGACGGCTGTGCTATGGATACAATGGATGTGAAACATTTTCGCTGCTTTGGTCCATGTATGATCCGGGAGTGGAAGCTTGAGCAGTGGAAAGAGGAAACAGAGAAGCGTTGGAATGACGTTAATCTGTATACGATGACCAGAGGAATTAACCGCTTTAAGGCGCTGGAGGCGGTACTGCGCTGGGTGGACGGGCATGTATGTAAAATTGAGGGGCTGGAGGATCTGGCAAAGTGGACAGACACTGCAAAGGAACTTTCACCGGCTAATCTGATGGCAGCCATTGAGGCGGGAGGCGGAGATATCTTAAAAAAGGCATTTGACTGGTCGGCTGCTGTAAACCGGGAGATTGATGCCCTGCCGGAAAGTGAAAAACTGCCCTTTGAGGGAGTAAAAGAAACGCTGGCTATGATTCATGAAAAAGCAGATATTGTTGTTGTCTCTTCCGCTAATGCACAGGCTGTGGCAGAGGAGTGGCAGACCCATGGGCTGGCTGGACATACTGACCTGATGCTTTCTCAGGATGCAGGAAGCAAACAGTTTTGTATCAATGAACTGTTAAAAAAGGGCTATCAGACAGATCACGTTCTGATGGTAGGGGATGCGCCGGGAGACCGTTCGGCAGCCAGAAATAACGGAGTCCTCTATTACCCGATCCTGGTTAAAAAAGAGACGTATTCATGGAAGCGCCTTCAGGAAGAAGGAATGAACCGGTTCCTGACAGGTACTTTTAAGGGAGAATATGAACGGCAGCTGGAGCAGGAATTTGAGGATAACCTGACACCGAAAACCGAGCAGTAAGAAAGGAAGCCGTAACAGGATGAATATTCTTGTAATAGATGTTGGAACCTCCAGTATGAGGGGAATCCTGTTTACACAGGATGGAGAAACATTAACACAAAGGCAGCAGCTCTATCAGGTTACTTACGGGGAAAAGGGCTGGGTCTGGCAGGATGCTTCTGACTGGGAAAATGCCTTATATGGTATTATCAGGGAAATCACTGCGGAGACAGAGGAAAAGGGATGGAGGGTGGATGCCATTGCAATTACATCCCAGCGTTCATCTGTTATTCCGGTAGACCGGGAATTTAAGCCTCTGTGTCCGGCTGTTATGTGGCAGGATAAGAGAACCGGTGATATCTGCGACAGTCTCAGAGATAAAAACGACAAGGTATTTTCGCTTTGCGGATCCAGGGTGAATCCGGTATTTTCTGCCAGCAAGATGACCTGGATCCGCCGGGAACTGCCAGAGGTATACAGCAAAACAAGGACATTTATGGTAATTCCGGATTATCTCATATTCTGTATGACAGGTGAAGTATGTACAGATTATACGTATGGAAGCCGGTCTCTGCTTATGAATATACGGAAGCGTCAATGGGATCCGGAACTTCTGGAACTGTTTGAAGTAGACGAGGAAAAGCTGTGCCGCCTCATAGAGCCGGGAAGTATCTGTGGTTATACATCCGGAACATTCCGGGAACGCACCGGATGCCCAGAAGGGGTTCCTGTGATCACTGCAGGTGGAGACCAGCAGTGCGGGGCTATCGGACAGGGAGTAGTAAAAGAAGGAATTTTATCAGTTACAGCAGGAACAGGAGGATTTCTTGTTGCAGCATTAAATGAGGTACCATCCAATCTTGAGCAGGATGTAATCTGCAACGTATCATCTGTAAAGGGTCAGTATATTCTGGAATCCAGTGTTTTGACATGCTGTTCTGCATTTGACTGGTTTAAAAGAGAATTTTACGGAAACTGCAGCTATGACGAGCTGAACCGAGATATAGCATCTGTTCCGCCGGGATCCCATGGCTGTCTGTGTCTTCCATATTTCCAGGGACGTTCTACTCCGGACTGGAACAGTCAGGCCAGAGGTGTATTTTCAAACATAACCCTGGGAACTACACGTGCTGATATGCTTCGAGGCCTTCTGGAAGGAATCTGCTATGAAATCGGCAATGGAATTGAAGCCATGAAAAAATATGTGGAACTGTCGGAAATCTGTGTCAACGGAGGACTTACAAACAGCGAACCATTTAATCAGATCCAGAGCGATGTATATGGAACACCAATCGTGCGCCGTGGAAAATCAGATGCAACGGCAAGAGGTGCATTTATGGTAGCGGCAGCAGAAATGGGCGTATACAGATCTGTGGAAGAGGCATTCAGGATGCTTAAGAAAAACAGTGAAGAACGGATATATGTTCCGTCAGAAGCATATACCGGGCTGTACAGGGAAGCCAGAGAGCAGATGAATCAGATGTACAGACAGATTTACAGCAGATAAAACGGATGACACACCCAATATAAAAAGGAGACGATGCGCAATGAGTAAAGTGAATGAAATCACAAGAGAAAGCTGGATTATGAGCACTTTCCCTGAGTGGGGAACCTGGCTGGTAGAGGATATTGAAAATGAGGTTGTCGAGCCCGGAAATGTAGCTATGTGGTGGCTGGGCTGTACCGGAATCTGGTTTAAAACACCGGGAGGAGCTAATATCACAATTGATTTATGGTGCGGAAACGGTAAGAGAACCCATGGAGACGGTAAGATGAAGCCGGGACATCAGATGGCCAATATGTGCGGCGGCCGTGCTATGCAGCCAAATTTAAGAAACGTTCCTTTTGTAATTGATCCATTTGCATTCAAGCAGGTTGATGCAGTTTTAGCAACACACTATCATCAGGATCATATGTCGGCAGAATGGGCTGCTCATGTGATCCAGAGCGGTATGACAACGACAGATGAAAACGGAAAAGAAATTCCGGTTCCGTTTATTGGCCCTCAGAAATCAGTTGATACCTGGATTGGCTGGGGCGTACCTGCAGAACGGTGTCAGGTAGTACATCCGGGAGATGTAATCAAGATTAAGGATATTGAAATTGTATGTCTGGATTCCTTTGATCGTACCTGTATTGTAACAACTGATAAGACTGGACCGGACAGAGAAGAACTGACAGGAGTATGTCCTACTGATATGGATGAGAAGGCAGTTAACTATCTGGTAAAAACTCCCGGAGGAAATATATATCATTCAGGTGATTCACATTTCTCCATTTATTTTGCAAAGCATGGAAAGGATCATGATATTGATGTGGCTTTTGGATCCTTTGGTGAAAATCCAGTGGGCATGCAGGATAAGATGACTTCAACAGATATTCTGCGTATGGCAGAGAATCTTAAGTGTAAGGTAGTAGTTCCTATTCACTGGGATGTCTGGACAAACTTCCAGGCTGACTGTGAGGAGATCCGTCTTCTTTACGATTTTAAGAAAGACAGAAATGAGTATAAATTCCACCCGTTCTTCTGGCAGGTAGGCGGAAAATATGTATATCCGCAGGATAAGGATAAAATGTATTATCACCATCGCCGTGGCTTTGAGGATTGCTTTGAAGCACCTCAGAATATCCCGTTCCGCTCTTGTCTGTAAGACTTCTTCATTGACACAGCAAACATAATCTGATATAGTAATTCACTGTACGAAGCGAGAGGATGAAAAGCCGAGCGTGGCTGGCAACCTCTCGTTTTGTTGCGATATACACTGATAAATGAAAGAGGAAAACAGCAGTTTATGGATATTGTAAAATTTGAAGAGTTACAGTTAGACGAGCGGATCATCCGCGCTATTACGGAGATGGGCTTTGAGGAGGCTTCTCCCATCCAGGCTCAGGCGATCCCGGTTGTGTTAGAGGGCAGAGATATGATTGGCCAGGCTCAGACGGGTACGGGAAAGACGGCAGCTTTTGGCCTCCCCCTTCTTCAGAAGGTTGATCCAAAGGTGAAGAAACTTCAGGCAATTGTGCTTTTGCCTACCAGAGAGCTTGCAATCCAGGTGGCAGAGGAGCTGCGCCGTTTTGCCAAGTTTATGCACGGCGTTAAGGTTCTGCCTATTTATGGAGGACAGGACATTGTGCGCCAGATCCGGGCTTTAAAAGACGGTACCCAGATCGTAGTGGGAACACCGGGCCGCGTGATGGACCATATGCGCCGCAAAACCGTGAAAACAGACCATGTGCATACCGTTGTACTGGATGAGGCGGACGAGATGTTAAATATGGGCTTTTTAGAGGATATGGAGACAATCTTAAGCCAGCTTCCCGAAGAGCGTCAGACGCTGATGTTTTCAGCAACCATGCCCCAGGCGATTGCAGAAATTGCCAGAAAATTCCAGACTGATCCTGTTACCGTGCGTGTGATCAAAAAGGAACTGACCGTTCCCAAGGTGACCCAGTATTATTATGAAGTAAAGCCGAAAAATAAGGTAGAGGTTATGTGCCGTCTTCTGGATCTTTACGATCCGAAGCTTTCTGTGGTATTCTGTAATACCAAGCGCCAGGTGGATGAGCTGGTTCAGGCCCTTCAGGGAAGAGGATACTTTGCAGAGGGCCTTCATGGAGATTTAAAACAGGTGCAGAGAGACCGTGTCATGGAGAGCTTCCGCAAGGGACGCACCGATATTCTGGTGGCAACCGATGTGGTGGCCAGAGGTATTGACGTAGGAAATGTAGAGGCAGTATTTAATTACGATATCCCTCAGGATGACGAGTATTACGTACACCGCATCGGCCGTACAGGAAGAGCGGGAAGAGAAGGAAAGGCCTTCAGCCTGGTTGTGGGCAGAGAGGTTTACAAGCTCAGAGATATCCAGCGCTACTGCAAGACAAAGATCATCCCTCAGGCGATCCCGTCTTTAAATGATATTACGGAAATCAAGGCGGAGAAGATTTTAGATCAGGTTCAGGAGACTTTAAATGACAGCGATCTGGCAAAAGTGGTAAATATCCTGGAGAAAAAGCTCATTGAGGAGGACTATACGTCCCTGGATGTGGCAGCAGCCCTTCTTAAAATGGCCATGGGCGATGATAATGAGGATATCATTGACAATTATCTTCCTGCCAGATCCTTAGACGATCTGGACAGCTTCGGCAGAGGGCGTGGAAGAGAACGCAGCCGGGGTGGCAGAGGAAACCGCAGAGGCGCTACCGACCGCGCTGCAGTAGATTATGTGATCAATGGCGCCGGGGAGCATATGGCCCGTCTGTTTATCAATATTGGAAAGGCCCAGAGGGTAACTCCGGGAGATATCCTGGGAGCCGTGGCAGGCGAATCCGGCATTCCCGGCCGTCTGGTGGGAAGCATTGATATGTATGACGGCTACACCTTTGTGGATGTTCCGGCAGAATATGCGGAGAATGTTTTAAAGGCCATGAGCCATGCAAAGATTCGGGGAAAAAATATCCATGTGGAAAAGGCAAATTCCAGACGGTAACAGAACGTAAAGAGAGAAGGGATCAGCCGTGAAGGCAAAAAAGGCAGAAGAGACAGTAAAGACAAATGTGATGCGTCTTTTAGAGGCAGCAGGCATTTCATTTGAAACGGGAACCTATGAGGTAGATGAAAATGATCTTTCCGGCAGCCATGCAGCCGATCTCATGGGTGTGGACCATGATACGATGTATAAAACACTGGTGTTAAAAGGCGAGAAAAAAGGATATCTGGTGTGCTGCCTGCCTGTAGATGAGGAGCTGGATCTTAAAAAAGCGGCAAAGGCAGCCGGAGAGAAGAAGGTGGAAATGATCCATGTAAAGGATATGCTTTCCGTGACCGGTTATATCCGGGGCGGCTGTTCACCCATTGGCATGAAAAAGAAATTTCCTACTTATATAGAAGAAACAGCCCAGCTTTACGATAAAATTACAGTCAGCGCCGGTCAGAGGGGTGTTCAGGTTACATTATCTCCGGAAACTTTAAGGGGATATACGGACGCTGTTTTTGCGCCTCTGATCTGAAAACTTTGAAAAATCAGCTTGAAAAACACAGCGCTTTGGGGTATAATAATGCCATGATAAATGAGACAGATTTGTGATTCCTGGGGTGTTCGATTTCTTACCAATTTTGAACCTACATTTGACAAAAGGGATTCCAATATTTTTAAGCGGATGTCACGCCTCCGTACGAGTGGAAGGCAGAAGCTTAAGTGAGGTTGCCCACCTAGCATTGCTAGGCGTCAATATGTAAGAGCCGGCACCTTGGGGTCACAGATGATAAAAGCAGCGGGGGTATTCTCGCTGCTTTATTTTATATCAGGAGAATAATGGGATGAATGGTAAAAATAAGATGATTGCCTGGATTGCCGGTATCATTGGCGTCATTATCCTGCTGATTGTGGTGATCGTACGGATAGAACCGGAAAAGGAAGGCATCACACGGGCAGAGGTTTCCAAAGCCCTGGCTTTGGCGCTTGCAGACCGGAAAGAGTGTGAGGCCGAAGCAAAACAGCGGGAAAAATCCTGGTTTTCGGAGCAGGAACAGGATAACTGGTTTGTGAAATATATGGATCTGCTCTATGAGAGAGGATATTTAAACCCGGAGCTGACCCCGGCAGATCTGGAAAGCGCTCAAAAGGAGTTTACCTATCAGGAGGCAGCTTATACAGCGGCAAAGTTTTCAGGCCGTTTAAAGCGGCAGGTGGGTTTAAAGGATAAAAACAGACAGAAGCCATTTTCGGCAGATCAGTGGTGGGAGCTTTACAGAGAGATTTTAAAAGAGGCAGACCCGGATGAAAATGTAAAAGAAATCACTGCCATTTTATATGGAACTCCATCTAATATACAGGGAGCGCCAAGCTGGACTGCATACACCACAGAGGGGGAGTATGGCTTTCAGGGACTGGCCCTGGATGCCTGGCTGGACCATGAGATCCGGTTTATGGTTCGGGGAAATGAGATTGCCGCTGTGACGGCGGTAAAAAACGGCAGTGTGGTCTACCGCAATATATGGCTTTCTGAGGTAAAGGACGGCGTGTTTAAGGCTTATATGGGAGCGGCGTCCAGAGAGTTTAAGGCAGAAGGAAAGCTGGCGGAGGAAGCGAAAAAGACAGAAGGCCGTCTGGCTCCCAATCTGGCAGATCTCTATGTGGAGCATGGCCGTCTCAGCCGGGTAACGGTGAAAAAGGAACGGATTCACGGAAAAATCCTTTCGGTTACAGAAGATACGGTAGAGATTGAAGGATACGGGACCATTCCTCTGGATGAAAATTTTTACGTATATAAGCTGTTCGGGGAATTTAGTGTTCTGGGAGCCGCAGACATTCTGGTAGGTTATGATCTTCAGGAGTTTGTGGCAGCAGATGGAAAGCTTTGCGCAGCCCTTTTAGAGAGGCCTTTTGACGCCAGGACCATTCGAGTCCTTTTGATGGATACGGGCTTTAAAAATCTTTTCCATAAAAAGGCAGAGCTTGAGTTAAACTGTGACGCCAGACTGGTCTGCAAAAATGATGACGGAGACAGCAAGGAGAGTACCCTGAAAAAGGGGGAGGTGCTTACCCTCACGGCGGAGGATGAACGGCTGAAACACGGCCGTATGACCATTATCCCGGAAAAGGAAGAGGGAATTACGATCTGCTCCCTGGAGCGGGCACAGGGACAGCCCGTATACAGCGGTTCGCTGGAAATTAAAAAAGAAGAGGAAGGTCTGGTTTTGATCAATGAGCTGTATCTGGAGGATTATCTTAAAAAGGTAGTTCCCAGCGAAATGCCTGCTTCCTATGAAAAGGAAGCCTTAAAGACCCAGGCAGTCTGTGCCAGAACCTATGCTTACCGTCAGATTCAGGGAAATACATACGGAGCGTACGGTGCTCACGTAGATGACAGCACCAGTTTTCAGGTTTACAATAATACCCAGACCAATGAACGTACCGATCAGGCGGTGGATGAAACATATGGACAGCTGCTTACCTTTGATGGAGAACCCATTGACGCCTTTTACTATTCCACCTCCTGCGGTCATGGGGCGGATGGAAGCGTATGGGGGAATACAGGAGAGAATCTTCCTTATCTCAGATCCATGCAGATTAAAAATGGCGCCAGGGAGCTTACGATGGAGGATAACGATACCTTTGATGCGTATATCCGTTCCAGAAATATTACATCCTATGATGCAGAGTATCCAATGTTCCGCTGGCAGACGGAGATCACGGCAGAACAGATCGCAGCCAAAGCGCCTGAGGCAGGAACGATCCAGGATTTGACAGTGTCCGCAAGAGGATTAGGAGGCATTGCTTCTGAGCTCACTGTAAAGGGAGATCAGGATACGGTTCGGATCAAGGGACAGAGTGCCATTCGTACCTTTCTTGGAAATGAAGAAAATGCCATCCGCAGACAGGATGGTTCTAAGATGAACGCAGCGTCTCTGCCAAGTGCATTTATCTCTGTTGATAAAATAACAGAGGAGGACGGGAGCATATTTTTCCGCATCTATGGAGGAGGCTACGGACATGGAGTGGGGATGAGCCAGAACGGCGCTCAGTCTATGGCAAAATCAGGAAAAACTTATAAGGATATTCTGGACTTCTTTTATCACGGAGCAGAGCTTATGGAAAATTAAATAACAGAAAAAACAGCAGGCTCATCTGGGAGTATTTCTCAGATAAGCCTGCTGTTTTTGTGAGTGAGTGGTCTGATATGGGTTATGCTGCTACCAGAAAAACTTCTGTATTCTGAACGCCGTGATGCTTGGATTCGGAATGTGTATCGTAGAAAATATCAATGTGGTGGCCCCGGACTCCGCCACCTTTGTCTTCTGCGGTATATACGACGCCGTTGATCATGATTTTGGAGCCGTAGGGTACCACAGAAGGGTCGACTGCAATGGTATGCCCGGCAGTAGCCACGGCGCCTGTACTGGTATGACGGCCCCAGCCGCCGGAACAGCTTTTGCAGGGACAGTAGCCAGTGGTCTTAAAGATTCCCAGGGAGCGGACAGAAGAGGAGGCTTTAGAATCAGCTTCTTTCTTTACTGCATCCGGATTTCCATAGGTGTAGGTTCTTGTGTTGGAAAAAGTGCGTCCGTCTACCGTAGCCTCGATGATATAGGAGCCGTCGCCGAAGGAGGGCCAGTCCACATTCAGAGTAAAGCCATGATTTCCGTTGCCTTTATCGTCATCGAGCAGCTCCTGGCGGAATTCTCCGGCCTTTACGGATTGATTTAAGACTTCTTTTCCTGTTTTTTCATTTTTGATCGTAATATTTACATTCAGCGCCTCATCCGGCTCATCGCTGTCATAGGCCCAGCCGGTGATGGCGTGCTCAGTCACTTCTTCAAAGCGGCCCTTTGCAGGAGCTGCCAGAGCAGTGAAGGCAGAGGCAGCCATAAAGGAAACCATTATTGCCAGTCCGGTGAGTAAATGTCGTATCTTCATTATAAAATAACCTCCATGCGTTCATAATTGCAATCAATGCTTAACACAATAATAATAATATTTAACACTTTTGTAATATATGAGCAACAAATGCCATTTTAGCATAATTTTTTCGTATGTCAAGGAAAAAAATGGTAATTCATTGGAAAAGAGATAAAAAGATCGGAAAACAAGATTGGAAATAAAAAAAGTAGTTGCAGTTTTTTAAAAAGTATAGTAATATAATAGAGATGCGTCTGTAGCTCAGTGGATAGAGCAGTGGCCTCCGGAGCCGCGTGCGTAGGTTCGATTCCTATCAGACGCATTTTTGATACCTTATTCTGCATTACACAGAGAAACCAGGGGGCGTGTCCTCCTGGTTTTTCTGTTGCAATTTGAATCCCTTTTTGCTAGAATAGAGCGGAGATACGGCCTTTACGGGGCCTGAAACGGAGGTCATAGGATGAAGCGCAGGGTTAAATGGAAATCAAGCTATAAAGGGCCCGGAGATGATAAAAGCAGATATGTAAAGCTGGGAGCTGCTGCAGCTGCGGTTTTGGCAGTCCTGGCTGCAGGTTCTCTTATGGTATCCCATTTTGCGGGGAAGGACGGCACACACCAGGATGGCGTAATTGAGATTCTGGGCGAGGATGTGAGTCACGGCACAAAGGAGCAGACCTCTGAGGCAGCAGAGGCGGATGAGCCTTCAGAAGCTTCATTGGCAGAAGAAAACGGCTCAGAAGCAGAGACAGTGACGGATTTTTCTGCGTATGATCTGGAAAAGGATGCCTATCCGCAGGTAAACGAAGTAGTAGGAGCCTATTTTCAGGCAAAGATCGATCAGGATCCGGCTGCGCTCTATCAGGTTTTTGGAAAGGCCGATGACGGAAACATGGACTATTATAAAAAGGCCTTGAAGGAAGAAGCCGTATATGTGCAGGATTATCAGGATGTGACCTGTTATACCAGAAAGGGGCTTACAGAGGATTCCTTTGTGGTTTATGTGACCTATGATGTGAAGTTTAACCGGGTTGATACCCTGGCTCCGGGCATCATGTGGTGCTACGTGGCAAAGGATGAGAGCGGAAGCTATAAAATCCGGGAAAATGTCATTGGCGAGGAAGCCGATTATGTGGCAGAGCAGAACCGGACTGAGGGGGTACGGCTCCTCAATCGGCAGGTAAAGACAGAATTAAAAGAGGCCATAGAGTCCGATACGCTTTTAGCAGGCGTTTATAAGGGCTTAAGCAACGGCGCGATCGTCACAGGGGATGACAGTGCACAGGAAGGCTCTGACAGCCAGGTACAGATTCTGGAGGGAGGAATTTCCACGGACAGTCCGGAATCTCAGGAAGCAGCGGAAGAAGCCGGATCAGGAGAAGCTGAAGCAGAGGCAGATACACAGAGTTCAGGTGAAGAAACAGCACCGGAGCAGACGGTTCAGGAAAGCCAGAGCGAGTCCGAGGCTTCAGTCAGTATAGAATAAAACACAGGCGCATACTGCGCCGTTTGGAGGAAAAACGATCATGGATGTAAAGGATTTTTATTTTGATCTGCCTCAGGAGCTGATCGCTCAGGATCCCTTAGAGGACAGATCTTCATCAAGGCTTCTGGTGCTGGATAAGAACACAGGGGCGATTGAACACAGAGTATTTAAGGATATTGTAAATTATCTCCGTCCCGGAGACTGTCTGGTGATCAATGACACCAAGGTTATTCCTGCCCGATTGTTTGGCGTAAAGAAGGATACGGGGGCAAAAATAGAACTTCTTCTGTTAAAAAGAAGGGAGAATGATATTTGGGAAACTCTGGTAAAACCGGGGAAGAAGGCAAAGCCAGGAACGGTCATTGACTTTGGAGACGGGCTTCTTACAGGAACGGTTTTGGAGACTGTAGATGACGGAAACCGCCTGATTCAGTTTTCCTATGAGGGCATTTTTGAGGAAATTTTAGACCAGCTGGGACAGATGCCCCTTCCGCCCTATATCACCCATCAGTTAAAGGATAAAAACCGCTATCAGACGGTATATGCAGTTCACGAGGGTTCTGCGGCGGCTCCCACAGCAGGACTCCATTTTACAAAGGAGCTGTTAAAGCAGATTGAGGATATGGGAGTTAAGATTGCTCATGTGACCCTTCATGTGGGCCTGGGCACCTTCCGTCCGGTTAAGGTGGAAAATGTCCTTGATCACCATATGCATTCTGAGTTTTATGTGGTAGAGGAATCAGAGGCTAAAAAGGTGAATGACACTAAAGCAGCGGGAGGAAGAGTGATCTGCGTGGGCACTACCAGCTGCCGTACCGTGGAGTCTGCTTCTACCGAGGACGGCATTTTGCAGGCAAAAACAGGCTGGACCGATATTTTCATTTATCCGGGCTACCGTTTTAAAATCCTGGATGCCCTGATCACCAATTTCCATCTGCCGGAATCTACTTTGGTAATGCTGGTCAGCGCTCTGGCCGGAAGAGAGCATATCCTGAATGCTTATGAGGAGGCCATCCGGGAGCGGTATCGTTTCTTCTCCTTTGGGGATGCGATGTTTATTGTGAATGGTCAGGAGTAAGGAAAAAACGGCCGGGATGAAAGAAAGTTAAGCGAAAAAGCGTCAGGATACGTTTGACCGGACGCTTTTTCGCTTATTGCATTTGCGGGTTTTACGCTATACAGGTCCCATGTACAGTACGGTTTTGTTCCCCACATGAACCGCTCCGTTGTGAAAATGCCCCGGCTGAATCCTTGAAAACTGCTACAATACCTGTGGAAAATCTGTTCGCCTGATCCATTTACAAGCATTTTTCGTTCAAAACCGGCTAATTGGATCTGCGCCTGTTTTCTCATATCCTTATTTGGCTCTGCTGCAGACGGCAAATACAGAAGCAAAGGCCTTTTGTTGCCTGAATGTGGAATTGATGATATACTGATGGAACATATTATAGTTGTGAAAGTTTTGATGAAAAGAGAGGGATGCCTGTGGAAGAACGTTTAAATAAATGGCTGAGCCGCATGGGCGTTTGTTCCAGGCGGGAAGCAGATCGTCTGATTGAGGAAGGAAAGATCCTGGTGGACGGAAGACCGGCTGTAACAGGCCAGAAGGTGTCTGAGGGCCAGAGTGTGGTCTGCGGCGGCCGGATTGTGGGAAAAGCTGGGGAAAAGGAAAAAACTCCCAGACAGGTGCTTTTAGCGGTAAATAAGCCCAGAGGGATTGTATGCACTACCTCTGATAAAGACAGGGCACAAAACATTGTGGAATTTCTGGCATATCCGGAGCGGATTTATCCCATCGGCCGTCTGGATAAGGACTCTCAGGGCCTTTTACTGATGACCAATCAGGGGGATCTGGTAAATAAAATCATGCGCTGCGGCAATGGGCATGAAAAGGAGTATGAGGTAACCATAGACCGCCCGGTTACGGAGGAGTTTCTGAAAAAAATGGCGTCCGGCCTGTGGCTGGCTGAGCTGGAACGAAAGACACTGCCCTGTAAGGTAAGGAAAACAGGGGATAAAAGTTTTTCTATCATACTGACTCAGGGCTTAAACCGGCAGATCCGGAGAATGTGTGAGGCCTGCGGCTGCCATGTGCGCACTCTGAAACGGGTGCGGATTATGAATATTCATCTGGGGAACTTAAAGGAAGGCTCTTTCAGGGAAATAACAGGAGAGGAATACAGGACGCTTCTGGCGCAGCTTGAACAGTCAAAAAGTTTGTCCGAAAGAGATTTAAGACTTAAAAATAAATAATGCGAAACAGACAGGAGAAGTGAATGGAAACGAAAATCCAGAGAATGAAGGAATTGATTCCCGTCCTTAAGGAAGCCGGAAAGGCTTACTATCAGGAGAGCCGGGAGATTATGAGCAATTTTGAATATGACAGGCTCTATGATGAGCTGACATCACTGGAAGAGGAAACAGGGGTGATTTTGTCGGGAAGCCCTACCCAGCAGGTAGGCTATGAGGTTTTAAGCGAGCTTCCCAAGGAAACACATGAGGCACCTATGCTGTCGCTTGATAAGACAAAAAGCACAGAGGATTTACAGGAGTGGCTTGGCAGCCAGAAAGGCCTTCTTTCCTGGAAAATGGACGGGCTTACCATTGTACTGACCTATGAAAACGGAAGTTTAATCAAGGCAGTAACCAGAGGAAACGGAGAGATCGGGGAGGTGATCACAGCCAATGCAAGGGCATTTTCCAATATCCCTTTAAGTATTGCCTATAAGGGGCAGCTGGTGCTCAGGGGCGAAGCTGTGATCACATATTCGGATTTTGAAAAGATTAACAGCCAGATCGGGGATGCAGGCGCCAAATACAAGAACCCCAGAAATCTGTGCAGCGGCTCCGTACGCCAGCTCAACAGTCAGATTACAGCAGAAAGAAATGTACATTTTGAGGCATTTGCACTGGTGCGCGCTGAGGGAGTTGACTTTAAGAATTCCAGAAAATGCCAGTTTGAATGGCTAAAGAGCCAGGGCTTTGAAGTGGTTCACTATGAGGAAGTGACAGCAGAAAATCTCCCTGAGAAGATCGAGTGGTTTGGGAAGGAGACAGAGCACAATGATATCCCTTCAGACGGCCTGGTTCTTCTCTATGATGATATTGCATACGGAGAGTCACTGGGACGCACGGCGAAATTTCCGCACAATGCCATCGCATTTAAGTGGCAGGATGAGGTTCGGGAAACCACCCTTTCCTATATTGAGTGGAGCGCCTCCAGAACGGGTCTGATCAATCCGGTGGCTGTGTTTGAACCTGTGGAACTGGAGGGAACTACGGTGAGCAGGGCCAGCGTTCACAATATCAGCATTATGGAGAGCCTTGAGCTGGGAGAAGGGGATAGGATTACCGTCTATAAGGCCAATATGATCATTCCACAGATTGCGGATAATTTGACCCGCAGCGGCGTGAAGCATATTCCGGAGCATTGTCCGGTCTGCGGGGGTCCTACAAAGATCCGGCAGATCAATGATGTAAAGAGTCTGTATTGTACCAATCCGGACTGCCAGGCAAAGAAAATCAAAAGCTTTACCCTGTTTGTAAGCAGGGATGCATTAAATATTGACGGACTTTCAGAGGCAACTCTGGAAAAATTTATCAGCATGGGCTTTATCCACGAATATGCGGATATGTTCCATCTGGAGGCCCATAAAGATGCGATCGTAGAGATGGAGGGCTTTGGACAGAAGTCCTATGACAATTTGATTGCTTCCGTGAAGAAAGCTTCTCAAACGACCCTTCCCAGAGTGATCTACGGATTGGGAATCGCAGGAATCGGCCTGGCAAATGCAAAGATGCTCTGCCGTCATTTCCGATATGATTTTAAAGCCATGCGAAACAGCGGTCTGGAGGAGCTGACGGCTGTGGACGGGATCGGAGAGGTGCTGGCCCGGGCGTGGATGGATTATTTTGCAGATAAGAAAAATAATGATATGGTAGACCGGCTGTTAGAGGAGCTGTCCATAGAAGAGGAGCCGGTGCAGGAGGGAGAAAAGCCCTTTGAAGGGCTTACCTTTGTAATTACCGGATCGGTGGAGCATTTTGCCAACCGCAAGGAGCTCCAGGAGCTGATCGAAAGCAAGGGCGGCAAAGCATCCGGCTCCGTAACCTCCAAAACCGCATATCTCATCAATAATGACACCACATCTAATTCATCAAAAAATAAAAAGGCAAAAGAGCTGGGGATTCCGATTATTTCAGAAAAAGAATTCCTGAACATGCTCTAGGAGGGAGAGGGTTTATATGCCGATCAAAGTACAGAGGGATCTGCCCGCAAAGGCAATCCTGGAATCAGAAAATATATTTATTATGGATGAAGACAGAGCTATGAGGCAGGATATCCGGCCTTTGGAGATCTTGATTTTAAACCTGATGCCCTTAAAGGAAGAAACGGAAACCCAGCTTCTGAGGGCTCTTTCCAATACTCCCCTGCAGGTGGACTGCACCTTTCTCATGCTGTCCACCCACGTTTCAAAAAATACTTCGGCCAGTCATTTAAATAAATTTTATGTTACCTTTGAAAGCATCCGCAGGAAGAAATTTGACGGAATGATCATCACAGGTGCGCCGGTGGAGAATCTGGAATATGAGGAAGTGAATTACTGGGAGGAGCTGTCTGTTATCATGGAGTGGAGCAAGACTCATGTCACCTCCACCCTTCATATCTGCTGGGGGGCTCAGGCTGGGCTTTATTATCACTATGGGATTCCCAAATACAGCAGGGAGAGCAAGCTGTCAGGGATCTACAGCCATAGAGTTCTGGATCGGAAGGTTCCTCTTGTGAGAAGCTTAAATGACACCTTTTTAGCGCCGCACTCCCGGTATACGGAGGTCCGCAGAGAAGACATAAGGAAGCATCCGGAACTGATGATCCTGGCAGAGTCCGATGAGGCCGGCGTATTCCTGGTTATGAGCCGGGATGGCCGGCAGATTTTTGTCCAGGGCCATCCGGAATATGACCGCATGACGCTGAATAATGAATACCACAGGGATTTGAAGAAAGGGCTGGATCCTGCTCTTCCCTGTAATTACTATGAAAATAATGATCCCTTTTCCATTCCGGCGCTGACCTGGAGAAATACGTCCAATACGCTGTATACGAACTGGCTGAACTTTTATGTGTACCAGATTACGCCGTATTTGCTGGATTGTGAGGAGTAGGAAGATAAGTATAAAAAATGGCACTCGCTGCAATGGCGGGTGTCATTTTTTATCCTAACAAAATCTTAATCCTCCGCCATCTGACCCTTTTACCCTCTTAATCCCTCCCATGCTATGATACATACACAGGACAGGAAAACGTCTTCCTGATCCATGACCGGGAAGGAGGCAGGCATTATGAATACAGGAAGAGGAGCATTTGGCAGAATAGAGGCTGCCTTTGACCGCCGGGCCGAGAAATTTACATTTCGTCATCCCTATCTTACCATACTGATCATGTTTATCGCAGTGCCATTTGGGATGCTGGCAGCCGTATCGGCCCTGACTTTTTTAGCGGCTTTTCCGGCAGCGCTGCTGTTTGGACTGGTATAAAAGCATTTATGGAATCTTAACAGAGAGGGTCGGATGCTTAATGCCTATTTTATTATAACTGTGATAATCTCTTGAATACCGAAAGGAGGAAAGACAATGATGGATGTTTTGGTAATGGATGCTTTAATGATAGGTACTCTGCTGGCAGGCTTTGGACTGCTGAGACTTTTTCTCGGATGGTGCATCGACCAGACAGAGGGAACCGGAAAAAAGAACCAGTAAGCGGAATGGTTTGATCAAATGAGAATGCAGGTAATAAGGAGGAAATGGATATGGCGGGAATGATTTTTTTAGGACTTGTCCTGGCAGGACTTGCCGGATATCTGGTGTATGCTCTAGTATACCCAGAAAAACTCTAGGCGCGGTTTCCTTTCGGATACGCCAAATGAAAGACAGGAGGAAGAAAAGCGATGCTGCAGATTATGGTGGCGCTTGTGATCTATATGGTTCTGGTGATTCCCATGGGAACGTACCTGTATCACATAACCACAGGCCGGAAAACATTTGCGGATCCTGTATTTGACAGGATCGATAACGGAATTTACAGAATCTGTAAAATTGACAGACAGGGCATGAACTGGAAACAGTATGCGGTAAGTCTGCTGACAACCAATGCGGTAATGATCTTTGCGGGATATTTGATCCTGCGTCTTCAGGGAAGTTTGTTTTTAAATCCCAATGGGACAGGAGCCATGGAACCGACTCTTGCCTTTAATACGATCATCAGCTTTATGACAAATACAAACCTTCAGCACTATGCCGGAGAGTCGGGTCTTTCCTATTTAAGCCAGACGCTGGTAATCATTTTTATGATGTTTACCTCGGCGGCCACGGGATATGCGGCCTGCATGGCCTTTATCCGCGGAATAACCGGAACGGGAAAGGATATGGGAAACTTCTATGAGGATATGATCCGTATCATGACCCGTGTGCTGATCCCCATTTCCATTGTGATCGCACTGATCCTTGTAAGCCAGGGAACACCGGAAAATTATACAGCCAATCTGACGGTGCAGACGTTAGAGGGAAAAAATCAGGATATCGCCATGGGACCGATGGCAGCGCTGGTTGCCATTAAGCATCTGGGAACCAACGGAGGCGGCTTTTTGGGGGCCAATTCATCGACTCCTCTGGAGAACCCGACCATTCTTTCCAATATGGTAGAAATGTATGCAATGGCAATTCTGCCCGGAGCCTGCGTGATCGTCTTTGGACGTATGTTCCATGATAAGAATAAAAAAGCGCAGGCAGAAAAGAAGGGCACCCGTCCCATATTCGGCCGTCAGGCAGGCCCTGTATTCGGAGCCATGGCAATTCTGTTTTTAGTGGGGCTTATGATCTGCTTTTTTGCTGAAAAGGCCGGAAATCCGGTTCTGGAGCAGGCAGGTTTAAGTCAGGCCATGGGAAATATGGAAGGCAAAGAGGTACGGTTTGGAATCAGCCAGTCGGCGCTCTTTACCACCGTTACCACCTCCTTTACCACCGGTACGGTCAACAATATGCATGATTCCCTCACTCCCTTAGGCGGTATGGTGCCGCTGCTGCACATGATGCTTAACTGCGTATTCGGCGGCAAGGGCGTCGGATTTATGAACATGATCATGTATGCGATCCTGGCAGTTTTCCTCTGCGGACTTATGATCGGCCGTACGCCGGAATATCTGGGAAAGAAGATTGAAGGCAGGGAAATGAAGCTGATCGTGATCGTACTGATCCTTCATCCTCTTTTAATCCTGGGCTTTTCCGCTCTGGCAGTGGTAAACCAGGCGGGACTTGCAGGAATCACCAATCCGGGCTTTCACGGCTTAAGCCAGGTGCTCTATGAATTTGCCTCTTCAGCGGCAAACAACGGCTCCGGCTTTGAGGGGCTGGCGGACAATACGGGATTCTGGAATATGACAACCGGCATTGTAATGTTTTTAGGGCGCTATATTCCTATTATTGCCCAGATCGCCATTGCAGGAAGCCTTCTTGCAAAGCGCCGCATGAATGAAAGCGTGGGTACGCTGCGCACGGACAATGTGCTCTTTATGCTGATTCTTGTGTTTATCGTATATATTTTTGCGGCTCTGACCTTCTTCCCGGCTCTGGCTCTGGGACCAATCGCAGAGCATCTGATCCTGTGGTACCCCATGTAGGCAGGGAAACAGGTAGAAAGGAATTTCTATGGCAAGAGAGAAACATACTGAATTTATTACAAAGGATATTCTGAAAAGCTCCGTTAAAGGAGCCTTTCAGAAGCTGGATCCCAGATATATGATAAAGAATCCGGTGATGTTTGTGGTGGAGGTCGGATTTTTCATTACCCTGCTGTTAAGCATTTTTCCTTCTATGTTTGGAGATGGCGGTGAGCTTCGGATTTACAATACGATCGTAACGCTGATCCTGTTTGTGACAATCCTGTTTGCAAACTTTGCAGAATCGGTTGCAGAGGGCCGTGGAAAAGCTCAGGCAGAGACGTTAAAAAAGACGAAAAAGGATACCACGGCCCGGATTCTGGATAAAGCAGGGAATGAAACGGTGATCCCGGCTTCCCAGTTAAAGAAGGGAGACGTAGTATTAGTAGAAGCAGGGGAGCTGATCCCCAATGACGGAGAGGTGATTGAAGGAATTGCTTCTGTGGATGAATCGGCTATTACCGGTGAATCTGCCCCTGTAACAAGAGAGGCAGGCGGTGATTTTTCTTCTGTCACAGGCGGAACCACGGTGGTATCAGACTGGTTAAAGATCCGGATTACCTCAGAACCAGGCCAGTCCTTCTTAGATAAGATGATTTCACTTGTAGAAGGCGCGTCCAGACAGAAGACGCCCAATGAGATCGCTTTAAATACCCTTCTTGTAAGCTTAACCATTATTTTCCTTATTGTGGTAGTGACGCTGCACTGCTTTGCAGATTATTCTCAGACCCGGATTCCCATTTCAACCCTGATTGCCCTTCTGGTATGTCTGATCCCAACTACTATCGGCGGCCTTCTTTCTGCTATCGGTATTGCGGGAATGGACCGTGTGACCCGGTTTAATGTAATTGCCATGAGCGGTAAGGCCGTAGAGGCCTGCGGAGACGTAGATACCATGATCCTTGATAAGACGGGAACCATTACATACGGAAACCGTCTGGCTGCGGAGTTTTATCCGGTAAAGGGTGTTTTAAAGGAAGACCTGATTGATTATGCGGTGATGACCTCTTTAAAGGATACCACTCCGGAAGGAAAATCGGTGGTAGAACTGGGAAATACCATGGGAACCAGGATCGACCCTTCAGCAGCCGGTCAGATGGAATTTGTGGAGTTTACGGCTCAGACCAAGATGAGCGGCGTTAATCTTTCAAACGGTATGGAGGTAAGAAAGGGCGCCTCCGAGGCCATCAAGGCCAGAGTAAGGGAATTAAAGGGAACCATCCCTCAGGATCTGGAAGAAATTGTAACAGGAATTTCCAAGCTGGGCGGTACTCCCTTAGTGGTTTGCGCCGGAAATGTGATTTATGGTGTGATTTACTTAAAGGATACCGTAAAGCCCGGACTGACGGAACGCTTTGAGCGCCTGCGCCAGATCGGAATCAAGACCATCATGTGTACCGGTGATAATCCTCTGACAGCAGCTACCATTGCGAAGGAGGCAGGCGTAGACGGCTTTATCGCAGAGTGTAAGCCGGAGGATAAGATCGACGCCATTAAAAAAGAGCAGGCAGAGGGAAAGATCGTGGCAATGACCGGCGACGGAACGAATGATGCTCCGGCTCTGGCTCAGGCGGATGTGGGGCTGGCAATGAATTCCGGTACGGCCGCGGCAAAAGAGGCTGCTAATATGGTTGATCTGGATTCCGACCCTACAAAGATCCTTGAGGTAGTAGAGATCGGAAAGCAGCTTTTGATTACCAGAGGTTCTCTGACTACTTTTAGTATTGCAAATGACGTGGCAAAGTATTTCGCCATTATCCCAGCCATGTTTATGATGGTGATTCCTCAGATGGGCCGGCTTAATATCATGGGGCTTTCAAGCCCATACAGCGCCATTTTATCCGCACTGATTTTTAATGCGCTGATCATTCCCGGACTGATCCCCATTGCAATGCGCGGCGTTAAATATAAGCCTATGAGCTCGGAGCGTATGCTGCTTAAAAATATGGGAATCTACGGAGCAGGCGGAATTGTAGTACCTTTTATCGGAATCAAGATCATTGACCTGATCATTGCTCCCCTGGTTGGACTGATGGGGCTGTAATACAGCCCCCGGTTTCCGGGCGGTTTATGAGGAGGAGAGGAATATGAAGCAATTTTTAAAGACATTAAAGGGAGCGGTTGTCCTGACCGTGCTTATGGCTGTTTTAAGCTCTGTTATATATCCGGCTGTGACGACGGTACTGGCTCAGACGGTGTTTAAGGAAAAGGCAGATGGAAGCCTGATTTACGCAGACGGAAAGGCGGTAGGCTCTGAGGTGGTGGGACAGCAGTGGAGCGATCCCCGCTTTTTCAAAGGAAGACCTTCTTCGGTCAATTATAATGTGTATACAGATGAGGAAAAGGCAGACGGAACCTATACAGGCGTGGCATCGGGAACCTATAACTATGGTCCATCCAATGAGGCATTAAAGGAAAGGGTGGAAACAGCTGTAACAGAGTTTAAGGCAGAATATAAAAAAGCCACAGGAGAAGAACTGACAGAGGAAATCCCGACAGATCTTTTAACTGCTTCCGGTTCCGGACTGGATCCCCATATCAGCCCGGCATCAGCCAAGATCCAGGTTCCCATTGTGGCAGCCAATACAGGCTTTGAGGAGGAGGAGCTTTACCAGATGGTAGAAGCCCACACAGAGCATAAGGTATTTGGGATTTTTGGAGAGGAACGGGTCAATGTGCTGAAGCTGAATCTGGACCTGGCAAGGAAGCTGGGAGTGACAGCATAAGGAGGCTTAGATGGAAGAGAACAGACCGGACCCGGAGCTTCTTTTAAAAAAGCTCCGTAAAGAGGAAGAAAAGCGGGAGAAGGAGCGAAAGGGAAAGCTTAAGATCTTTCTGGGATATGCGGCCGGCGTGGGAAAAACCTATGCTATGCTGGAAGCAGCCCAGACCCTTCGCGACAGAGGACAAGAGGTGGTAGCCGGATATATTGAACCCCATGACCGCCCGGCCACTCTGGCTATGGCAGAGGGGCTGGAAACGCTTCCTCCGTTTATGGTTGAATATAAAGGCATCCGTTTAAGGGAATTTGATCTGGACGGAGCCTTAAAGAGAAAACCAAAGCTGATCTTAGTGGATGAGCTGGCGCATACAAATGCTCCCGGACTGCGGCATGAAAAGCGGTATCAGGATGTAAATGAGCTTTTACAGGCCGGGATCAGCGTATATACCACCTTAAATATCCAGCATCTGGAAAGCCTCAATGACCAGGTCGGAAGCATTACGGGAATCCGGGTCAGGGAAAGGATTCCGGACGGGATTTTTGATCAGGCAGATCAGGTAGAACTGATCGACATTGAGCCTTCGGATCTGCTTCAGAGACTGAAGGAGGGAAAAATCTATCATGCAGCCCAGGCAGAACGGGCGCTGGATCATTTTTTTGCAGAAGAAAAGCTGATTGCCCTGCGTGAGATTGCACTGAGACGCACTGCAGACCGGGTCAACCGTCTGGCAGTAATGGAGAGGGAAAACAGAGGTGGAGCAGATTACTATACAGGTGAGCATGTGCTGACCTGTATTTCGCCGTCTCCGACCTGTGCAAAGGTGATCCGTACAGCGTCCCGTCTGGCCTATGCATTTCGGGGGGAATTTACAGCCCTTTATGTGGAAACGCCTTCGTTACAGCATGCAGATCCGAAGGTCAGGCAGATGGTAGAGGAAAATATCCATCTGGCGAAAGCTCTGGGAGCCAGAATTGCTACGGTTTTTGGAGAGGATATTGCAGGGCAGATCGCAGAGTATGCCAAGCTTAGCAATGTATCAAAAGTCGTTCTTGGAAGAACGAATCACAAGATTTTATTTGGACAGACAAAGGGAACACTGGCGGATCATGTGGCTCAGTATGCTCCTAAACTGGATATTTACATCATTCCGGATATAGAAAACGGAGGGACGAAAAAGAAAAGAGGTTTTTACGCCGGATACGGCAGAGGAAAGAGAAAGAAACCGGAGACTTTTATGGAAGGGATCGGAGGAGACTGCGTGAAATGTTTTCTGGCTTTGGCAGTATCTACAGGGTTTGGAATGATGTTTCAGCATTTTCAAATGTCTGAATCCAATATTATCATGCTCTATCTTCTGGGGATTCTTTTAGCGGCTATGACTGTTTCCAGACGGGGGGCAGTGGTCATATCTTCTCTGCTCAGCGTGCTTTTGTTTAATTTCTTTTTTGTAGAGCCTCTTTACAGTTTTCAGATGGATGGAAAAGAATATCCGGTTACGATCGCCGTAATGCTGGCGGCTTCCCTTATTACTTCCTCTCTTATGAACCGTGTCCGCAGCCATTCCAGAGAAATGGCAAAAAAGGCATACCGGACGGAGATCCTTTTAGATAACAGCAGAAGGCTGCGGAGAATCCGGGATAAAAAGGAAGCGGTAAAGGAGGTGAGCGGACAGATCAAAAAGCTTCTGGGGCTGCCCGTGCTTTTTTATCTGTATTCCGGAGGCGGACTGGAAGGGCCGTTTTTCTTCCCGGCTGACGGAGAGGGCCATATGCAGGAGGAGGAATTTTTAAATCAGAAAGAACGGGCAGTGGCGATGTGGAGCGCCGCACGGGGAAAGAGGGCCGGAGCATGTACCCATACGCTGCCGGATGCCAAAGCGATTTACCTTCCTGTTAAGAGCGGTGATAGAGTATATGGCGTAGCGGGAATTGCTCTGGAGGAGCGAAGGGAGATCCCCCCGTTTGAATACAGCCTTTTAACCGCCATGTTAAATGAAGCCGGACTGGTATTTGAACGTATGGAAATGATGGCGGCTTCAGATGAAATGAAAGAAAGGAAGGGGGAAATTATATGACTCAGGGAGAGCATATTTTAGTTTGTCTGTCCTCTTCTCCGGCCAATGGAACCATTATCCGGGCTGCTGCCCGGATGGCGGAGGCCTTTAAGGGGGAATTTACAGCGCTGTATGTGGAAACTTCCCAATCCCAGAAAATGGACGAGGAGGACAGGAGCCGGCTTCGGGGGCATATCCGTCTGGCAAAGAAGCTGGGAGCCAAGATTGAAACCACCTGCGGGGACGACATTGCGTTTCAGATATCTGAGTTTGCCAGACTTTCCGGCGTGACAAAGATCGTGATCGGAAGAAGCATGGCGGAGCGCAGGCATCTGTTTGGAAAGCCGCCTCTGACGGAAAAGCTCATTACCAATGCTCCCAATATGGATATCTATATTATTCCCTGTCAGATGGCGGAAAACCGCAAGTTCAGCCGCAAAAACTGGCAGAGCGCTCTTGTATTATCTGTTGGAGATATGATAAAGAGTGTTTTGGGACTGGCAGCGGCAAGTTTCATCGGTATCCTGTTTGAACATTTGGGCTTTGATGAGGCTAATATTATTACTGTTTATGTGCTTGCAGTATTGATTATATCTGTGGTGATCCGCAATCAGATCTACAGCCTGATAGCGTCGATTGTCAGTGTTTTAGTATTTAATTTTCTGTTTACAGATCCCAAATATTCGCTGATGGCTTATGACAGAGGCTATCCAGTGACTTTTTTTGTGATGTTTATTGCGGCTTTCCTTACGGGGACGTTAGCTTCCCGGATGAAAAACGGTTCCAGACAGCTGGCCCATGTGGCTTTTCGGACCCGGGTGCTGTTTGAGACGAACCAGCTTTTACAGCAGAAAAAGACCCGGACTGAGATTGTATCTGCCACGGCCCACCAGCTGATGAAGCTTTTAAACCGGGATATCATTTTTTATCTGGCAAAGGACGGGAAGCTGGGAGAAGCTCAGGTATTCCGGATAGAGGGAACGGACATACCGGAGGATTATGTATCGGAAGAGGAAAAAAAGGCCGCCCAGTGGGCGTTTGACAATAACCGCCATGCAGGAGCCACCACCAGAACCCTGTCCCATGCAAGCTGTCTGTATCTGGCGGTGCGGATTAACGACGTGGTATACGGAGTAGTGGGAATTGTCATAAAGAAGGATCCTCTTGCCATGTTTGAAAACAGTATTCTCCTTTCAATTTTAGGTGAATGTGCCCTGGCGCTTGAAAATGAAAAAAATGCATGGGAAAAGCAGGAGGCGGCTGTCCTGGCAAAAAACGAACAGCTGCGCTCCCAGCTTTTAAGGGCTATTTCCCATGATCTGCGTACCCCTCTGACCTCGATCTCCGGCAATGCGAGCAATCTTTTATCTAACGGCCCCTCCTTTGACGAGGCCACCAGACAGAGTCTGTATCAGGACATTTATGACGACGCCATGTGGCTCATTAACCTGGTAGAAAATCTTCTTTCCGTCACCCGGCTGGAGGAAGGGAGGCTGAATTTAAATATGTCTGCGGAATTGGTAGATGAGGTGATAAAAGAGGCGCTTAATCATGTGGACCGGAAATGCACGGAGCATATTCTTACGGAACGCTGTGAGGATGAGCTCCTTTTGGCAAAAATGGATGCCAAGCTGATCGTTCAGGTGGTGATTAACCTGGTAAATAACGCCATCAAGTATACAGAGCCCGGTTCCCATATTTCAGTTGAAGCAAAACAGGAGGGAAAATGGGCGGTGATTTCCGTGGCCGATGACGGGCCCGGCGTTCCGGATGAAAACAAAGAAAAGCTCTTTGAAATGTTTTACAGCGGGGCCAACCGGATTGTGGACAGCCGCAGAAGCCTGGGGCTGGGGCTTTCCCTGTGCAAATCCATTGTAAATGCCCATGGAGGCACCATTTCTATACACGACAATGATCCTCATGGGGCCGTGTTTACCTTTACTCTTCCAGTAGAAGAGGTACAGCTGACCGGATAAACCGCAAAATGTGTATTTTTGATGATACAAGGCGATTGTATGTTTAAAAAGGCTTGCAATCGCCTTTATCCATGCCTATAATATGTTTGATAAAAAATAGACAAGTGAGGATACAGAATATGAGAGGAGTAGAGACCAGGATCCAGGAGATCCGTCACAGAATTTTCCGTGAGGTTGCCCGCATGGCTTATCACACCGAATGGCCGGTGGACAAGCGGATCGAGGAGCTTCCCTACAAGATCATTCCCGGCGAGGTTGGGAATTTCCGCAATGATGTATTTTTAGAGCGCGCCATTGTAGGAGAACGCCTTCGTCTTGCCATGGGTCTTCCCAGCCGCAGTGCAGCAGAGCATGCGCCTCTTTCCGATAACATAGAAGCAGCTGATAAGGCGGAGACTTATTATACGCCGCCCCTGATCAATGTGATCAAGTTTGCCTGCAATGCCTGCAAGGAAAAACGTGTTATGGTAACAGACGGCTGCCAGGGCTGTCTGGCCCATCCCTGCGTGGAGGTCTGTCCCAAGGATGCCATTCATTTAGACCGTACCAACGGCCGTTCCCATATTGATGAGGACAAGTGCATTAAGTGCGGCAAGTGTGCAACCGTATGTTCCTATAAGGCGATCATCATTCAGGAGCGCCCCTGCGCCGCTGCCTGCGGAATGGACGCCATCCGCAGCGACGCAAACGGCAAGGCGGACATTGATTACGAAAAGTGCGTGTCATGCGGACAGTGCCTTGTAAACTGCCCCTTTGGAGCCATTGCAGATAAGTCCCAGATCTTTCAGGTCATCCGCTCCATCCAGTCCGGAGAAAAGGTGTATGCTGCCGTTGCTCCGGCCTTTGTAGGCCAGTTTGGTCCGAAGGTAACACCGGGAAAGGTTCGTGCGGCGATGAAGGCCCTGGGCTTTACGGATGTATTTGAGGTAGCGATCGGAGCGGATCTGTGTGCGACCCAGGAGGCCATTGACTTTTTGGAGGAGGTACCAGAAAAGCTTCCGTTTATGGCAACTTCCTGCTGTCCGGCCTGGTCTGTGATGGCAAAGAAGCTGTTCCCGGAGTACGCTAACTGCATTTCCATGGCATTGACCCCTATGGTTCTGACCGCCAGACTGATCAAGAGAGAGCACCCGGATGCCAAGATCGTATTTATCGGCCCCTGCGCGGCAAAGAAGCTGGAAGCGATGAGAAAATCTGTCCGCAGCGAGGTGGATTTTGTCCTGACCTTTGAAGAAATGGATGGAATCTTTGATGCAAAGCATGTGGATATTGAGAATATCGAAGAGGATCCAGAGGGCGTAAATGACGCTTCTACAGACGGAAGAAACTTTGCTGTGGCAGGCGGCGTGGCCAAGTCCGTAGCCGATGTGATCCATGCAAAATATCCGGATAAGGAAGTAAAGATCGCCAATGCAGAAGGCTTAAAGGAATGCCGTCAGCTTCTTAAGATGGCAACTCTTGGAAAGTACAACGGTTATCTGTTAGAGGGTATGGCCTGTCCCGGCGGCTGTGTAGCCGGAGCCGGAACCATGCAGCCTGTGAAAAAATCCCAGGCAGCCGTAAATCTCTACGCATCCAAGGCAAAGCATAAAAACTCAAATGAAACAGAGCATGTAAAAGAGCTGGATAAGCTTGTATATTAAAAAGATAAAATCCCCGGACAGCGGCTGGAGACGGCCTTTTGTCCGGGGATTTTTCTGTTTTTGCCCCCAGGCCGTTGCTTAAAAGAAAAAATTTCGATATAATGGACAGATAAAAGAAAAAATCTGCAAATGGAGAGGATGCTGTTTTGGAAACGGAGAAGAAACAGACCGTGCACACGAACGTTAAATGGAAAATTTTAGCTGCCACCGCTGTTTTCCTTACTTTGATCCTGGCGTTTCCTGGCTATTGTCAGGAGAAAAAACGGATCATCCGGGTGGGAGTATTCTCCATGGAAGGCTATCATATGACGGATGCAGATGGAGTGCGCAGCGGTTACGGCTATGACTTTCTTCAGAAGCTGAGCCGTTATGGAAATGTAGTTTATGAATATAAAACTGCAAACGCTGAGAATGGCGGCGTCCTGAAAATGCTGAAAAACGGAGAAGTTGACCTTGTGACATCGGCGGTAAAACGCGGGCAATGGGAAGAGGATTTTGTGTTTTCAAATCAGCCTGTAGGTACCTGCGGCACCATGCTGACGATAAAGGCGGGAAATGAACAGATCATTCCTCAGGACTATTCTACCTATGACGGGATGAGGGTAGGAATGATCCGTCAAAACATCAGAAATGAAAATTTTAAAAAATTTGCCGAAATGAAGGGCTTTTCCTATGAAAGTGTTTATTATCCAGATGCAGCCGCTCTTTATGACGGACTTCAAAGCGGTGAGGTAGATGCAGCAGTTACTACCAGTTTGCGGGCAGTTAAGAATGAATGGATGCTGGATATTTTTTCCCGGGAACCATTTTATGTTATGGTACGCAAAGAAGATACAAAGCTTTTGCAGTGGGTGGATCAGGCCATCGCGGCTATGGATCAGGACGAACCGGGATGGAGAACGCTGCTTTCCAGTCAATATTATGAAGATCAGCTCCATGGATCGCTTCATCTGAGCCAGAATGAAAAGAAATATCTGGATCAGCTGAAAAAAAATGGAAGTGTTTTTACGGTGGCGGTAAATCCGGACCGCTTTCCCTATTCCTACTATGAAGACGGACAGATGAAGGGAATCCTTCCGGAACTTTTTGCGGATATTGCAGAGCGGGTGGGGATACGGTATCAGATTTTGATCTCCAGGACCAGAGAGGAATATAAAACTCTTTTAGATGAAAAAAGGCCGGATTTGTGCATTGACTGTCATGATAGCTTTTCACGGGCAGAGGATCTGGGCTACAAGCTGACGGATTCCTATGTAAGTGCAGGTATGTCCTGGCTTGAATTTAAGGATTCCAAGGGAGAAAAAGAGAAGATCGCTGTGATCGGAAATTCTGTTTTTCCTGAAAGCCTGCCTGAAACTCTGGGAAAGGACTGCCTGGTATACTGTGATTCCTTTGCAGAATGTTTAAAGGCGATGGAGACGGGAAGAGCAGATGCTTCCTATACGTATACCTATCAGGTGGAAAAAACTGTGTTTGACGATATAAAGGATAAATATAAGACATCGTTTACATCGCATTATCAGTATTTTAATATTGGTATTTCCGAGGATCTTGACAGTATTCTGGTCCGGATCCTGAATAAGGGTATAAAGAGCATGGATTCTGATTTTGTAGATCAGGTTATCAGCAGGAACACCGATTACGGTACCCCGCCTTTTTCCATTGCCAGAGTGGCCTACCAGTATCCCGGACTTATGATCCTTTTATGCGTTATGATCGCAGCGATCATTGCGGGACTTGTATGGGTCTATGTACAGTATAAGTATCACAGCCGTTTGATGACAGCCCTGGAGGAGGCCAAAAGCGCCAGTAGGGCCAAGTCGGAATTCCTCTCTAATATGTCCCACGATATCCGTACGCCGATTAACGGGATTATGGGAATGCTGGAAATCGCCCGGCGCAGTATAGGGAATCCGGAGCGGATGGAGGATTGTCTGAATAAAATCCAGGGAGCTGCGGGTCATCTGATGGCTCTGATCAACGATGTGCTTGATATGGCAAAGCTGGAAAGCGGAAAAGCAGAAAGCAGCATGGAATCTTTTGAGCTGCAGGAGATCCTGGATGACTGTATTTCCATTACAGAGGGACAGCTTACAGGCAGGAGGATAGAATTTATAAAAGAGACGGATTACGCCAGAGGGGAGCGGGCAGTGGGAAATCCTCTTCATCTGCGCCGGATCCTTTTAAATCTTTTAAGCAATGCAGTTAAGTATACAGAAGACGGCGGAAGGATTCGCTTTTGCGTTCATAAAGAGGCAGAAGATGAAAACAGCATGCTTTTTGTATTTACAGTGGAAGACACCGGGATCGGCATGAGTCCGGAATATATGGATCATTTATTTGAGGCGTTTACCCAGGAGCATCGACAGGCCAGAACTACCTATCGGGGCACCGGCCTGGGAATGGCAATTACCAAAAAACTGGTCGATCAGCTGGGAGGAGTAATTGAGGCAGAAAGCCATCAGGGAGAAGGAAGCTGCTTTACCGTCAGGCTTTCCTTTGAAAAGGGAGAAGCTTCAGATGTGCATGAGGAAAGGAAAATGACATCTTGCCGGGCTGTTCTGAATGGTCTTAAGATCCTGGTGGCTGACGATAATGAATTGAACCGGGAAATTGCCGTATGCCTTTTGGAAGAAGAAGGTGCGCATGTGACGGCTGCAGAGAATGGAAAACAGGCTGCAGAGGTGTTTGAAAATCATCCGCCAGGCTGCTTTGACGCCATTCTTATGGACATTATGATGCCGGAAATGGATGGGCTGGAGGCTGCAAAAAGGATCCGCTCCTGTAAAGGACGGCCGGATGGAGAGACGGTTCCCATTATCGCCATGACAGCCAATGTGTTCGCAGAGGATATCGCAAAAACGCATGGTGCAGGAATGGATGCCCATCTTATAAAACCCATCGACTTGGATCAGGTATGCAGGGCACTGCACAAGTTGGTTAGAAAAGAGAAGAAGGATGAAGAGTACGGAAATAAGAACAAAACAGAGAATTCTGATCGTAGATGATTCGGAAATGAACCGGGCGATCCTTGCGGATATGCTGGGAGAGGGATACGAAATTTTAGAAGCGGAAAATGGTCTTGAGGCGGTAGCGTATTTAAAAAAGCTTACTACCAATATTGACCTGCTCCTGTTGGATATCATGATGCCTCTGATGGACGGATTTGAGGTTCTGGCTGTGATGAATAAATATCATATGATTTCCGACATTCCTGTGATTATGATTTCTGCAGAAAGCGCTTCCTCTTATGTGGAGCGTGCGTATGAAATGGGAGTTACAGACTATATCAGCCGCCCCTTTAATGCGCTTGTGGTTCAAAAGAGGGTGGAAAATACGCTCATGCTTTATGCTAAACAGAAGCGTCTGGTCCACATGGTGGCAGACCAGATTTATGAGAAGGAAAAGAATAACGATATGATGATCAATATTCTGAGCCATATGGTGGAATTCAGAAATGGAGAAAGCGGACTTCATATTCTTCATATCCATACAATGACAGAAATCCTGCTGCGTCAGTTATGCTCCAAAACAGACCTCTACGGCCTGACAAGAGAAGATATTGACCGTATCAGCACAGCCTCAGCGCTGCATGACGTGGGAAAAATCAGTGTGCCTGATTCAATTTTAAATAAGCCGGGCCGTCTTACAGATGAAGAATTTCAGATCATGAAAAGCCATTCTGTGATAGGAGCCCAGATGCTTTCCCAGCTTCCTGTTTATAAGGATGAGCCCTTTATCCAGACTGCCTATGAAATCTGCCGATGGCATCATGAGCGCTATGACGGAAAAGGGTATCCGGACGGTTTAAAGGGAGATGAGATCCCGATTTCAGCTCAGATCGTATCTTTGGCGGATGTGTATGACGCCCTTACCAGCGAGCGCTGCTATAAAAAGGCATTTTCCCATCAAAAAGCCATGGAAATGATTTTAAACGGAGAGTGCGGCGCCATAAATCCCTTGCTTCTGGAGTGTCTTGAGGAAGTGCAGGAGCTGGTCCGCGAAGAACTGCAGGTTTATTCTCCAGGCATCAGGCATAACCGGCAGATCTATGAGACAGTGGAGCGCAAACTGTATAATAAAGAACTTCGGATGGTGGGATACAATGTAGGCCAGATAGAGATCCAGGAGGAGAAAAAACAGTTTTTTCTTTCAAAAATCCCCATAGTCAGCTTTGAGTACAGCGCAGTGACAGGTATTACAGAGATGTCCGGTTATGCGGCAGAGGTTTTTGGAATGGAACCGAATGTGCTGGATATAAGAGATGAATCCTGGATAAATTCGTCAGGTACAGAGGCTGGGAAAATTGTAAAAATGGTTCGCGAAACAACGCCAGAGGATTCTGAGCGGGAGGATGAAATAGAACTCCTGTTTAATAATGTACTCCATAAGTGCCGTGTGACGGTACGTACTCTGTGGTCGAAAGATCAGAAACCTCAGTATCTGGGTGCGGTAGGAGTGGCTGTAAAAATATGAAAAGGCGTAATAGAGGTGGTATTTATGACAATAAAAGAATGCTATGAACAAATAGGAGCCGATTATGAGGATGTGCGTTCCAGACTGCGCAGCGATCTGCTGATCCGTAAGTTCTTTTTAAAATTTCCCGATGATAAGAGCTTTGGACAGTTAAAGGAGGCGTTAAAATCCGGGGATCGTGAGGGAGCCTTTCGAGGGGTCCACACCTTAAAGGGGGTGGCGCAGAATCTGGGATTTGTTCCGCTTTATGAGGCGGCGGACCGTCTTACAGAGGATCTGCGTCCTGAGGGAAAAGGAGCGGCTTTGGAAGAAGTAAACGATGCTTTTGCGGTGGTAAATGAGGCGTATGAGAAAATTATAAAGACGGCAGAGCAGTTTATAAAAGAAGAATAGAAGAATTAAAAGGAGGACGGAAAAATGAAACTGGTCATCATAGAACCTTTGGGTGTAGAAAAGGAACGGCTGCTTTCCATGGCAGAGGAGGCCCTAAAAGGAAGGGCAGAGATTATTTATTATGATACAAGAGCAACGGATACGCAGGAGCTGATCCGAAGGGGGCAGGATGCGGATGTGATCGTGGTGTCGAATCTGCCTTTAAATGGAGAGGTGATCCGGGGCTGCAGAAATCTGAAGCTTTTATCCGTGGCATTTACAGGGGTCGACCACATTGACATGGAGGCCTGTAAAAAACAGGGGGTAACGGTGTGCAATTGCGCCGGCTATTCTACCTGTGCGGTGGCGGATCTCGTCTTTGGCCTGCTTATCGGCCTGTACCGCAATCTGATCTCCTGCGACAGCGTCTGCCGCAGGGAAGGGACGAAGGACGGCCTGGTGGGCTTTGAACTGGAGGGAAAGACTTTTGGCGTCATCGGAACAGGAGCGATCGGCCTGCGGGTAGCAAAGATCGCAAAGGCATTTGGCTGCCGGGTGCTGGCTTACAGCCGTACCGTAAAGGAACTTCCAGGTATAACCTATGTGGATATGGACAGACTCCTGGAGGAAAGTGATATCATTTCCCTCCATGTGCCATTAAATGACAAAACACGAGGCATGATCGGGGCCAAAGAGATTGGAAAGATGAAAAAAACAGCCGTACTGATCAATACGGCCAGAGGGCCGATCGTAGATTCGAAAGCTCTCGCAGAGGCATTAAAGGAGGGGCGTCTTGCCGGAGCCGGTGTGGATGTATTTGAACAGGAACCTCCGGTGCCGTCGGATCATCCGCTGTTTTCGGCGCCCAATACGATCGTGACGCCTCATGCTGCCTTTGCTACGAAGGAAGCCATGGTAAAGCGGGCTGTGACTGTATTTGAAAATGTGGATTTCTATTTAAAGGGTACGCCACGGAATGTGATGTGAGAAAGGGCCATATAATGAGGAAACAGATCCGCAGACATATTTATTTTTCCGGACGGGTTCAGGAGGTGGGATTCCGCTTTACCGCCTGCCTTCTGGCCCGCCGCCTGGGCCTTACCGGCTGGGTGAAAAACCTGTGGGACGGCCGGGTTGAAATGGAGGTTCAGGGAACAGAGGATGAGATCCGCCGTCTGATCCAGGGGCTGCAGGAAGGACCTTATATACGAATTGAGGGGATGGAAGCAGAGAATCTTCCTTTAAAGGAGAAAGAAAGGGAATTTCGTGAGACCTGGTAAAAAATGGATATTGTATGAAGGGAGAGAAGGATGGTAAAATGGATTGCTGCCGGAAGAGAAATTTACCGGAAGTACAAGGAGGATGAGATGACCGTCTATGCGGCTCAGGTCTCTTTTTTTGTGCTCCTGTCCTTCGTACCCTTTATTATGCTGCTTCTTACTGCGGTCCAGATGATACCGGCCATTTCGCAGGCGGAATTTATGGAACTGGTCGTAGCATTTACGCCGGAGGATTATAAATCTCTGGCGTTTCGCATGGTAAATGATCTTTCTTTAAAGTCTCCGGCTACGATGGTTTCCCTTACAGCGGTGACGGCGTTATGGTCGGCCGGAAGGGGGATGTTCAGCATGGCAAGAGGGCTGGACCGCGTATGGGGAAAGGAGGAGAAATACTGGTACATTATCAGCCGGCTGATCTGCTGCGGCTACACCATTGTTTTTGTGGCTGTGTGCATCCTTTCTCTGATCCTTCTGGTGTTTGGCCAGCTTCTTCGGGGGTTTTTGAACACACATTTTCCCTTTGTGGGAGCTGTGATTGGCCGGCTGATCGATTTCAGATCCCTGTGGTTTTTTCTGGTTCTGTTTTTCTTTTTCTGGGGGATTTATACCTTTGTGCCGGAAAAGCGCTTAAAGGCGGCAAAGCAGATTCCGGGAGCGCTCTTTTCCGCTTTGGCATGGATGGTTTTTTCTCTGGGCTTTTCCATTTACTTTAACCGGATCGGAGGACGGGGATATTCGTATATGTACGGCAGCCTTGCAGCCATTGTGATCCTCCTTTTGTGGCTGTATTTCTGTATGTGCATTCTTTTTATGGGGGCAGAGCTGAACTGGTTTTTTGTACGGCTGTGCGGTGGAGAATGGAAAAAATTCGATAGAAACAAGGAGAAACGGCAATGAAACGATTGCTCAGTTATATGAAGGCGTACAGGACAGAAAGCATCCTGGGGCCTCTTTTTAAGATGCTTGAGGCCAGCTTTGAGCTGTTTGTGCCTCTGGTGGTGGCAAGTATGATCGACGTTGGAATAGGGGGGAGGGATACGGGCTATGTGTCTCTTATGGGAGGCTTTCTGGTGCTCCTTGGAGTGATCGGCCTGGCCTGCTCCCTCACCGCGCAGTATTTTGCAGCCAAGGCAGCCACCGGAGCAGCTACGGCTCTGCGCAATGATCTGTTTACGCATATTTCAGGCCTGTCTTATAAAGAAATCGACCAGGTGGGAGCATCTGCCCTGATTACCCGCATGACCAGCGATATCAATCAGGTACAGAACGGCATCAATATGACTCTGCGCCTGCTTCTGCGGTCTCCGTTTGTAGTGTTTGGAGCCATGGTAATGGCCTTTACGGTAGACCGGAAGGCGGCCATGGTTTTTGCAGTGACGATCCCTCTTTTATGTATCGTAGTATTTGGGATCATGCTTATCAGTATGCCCCTGTATCAGGCGGTACAAAAAAAGCTGGACCGGGTACTGATGACTACGAGAGAAAATCTCATGGGAATCCGGGTGATCCGTGCCTTTAACCGGCAGGAAAGTGAAAAGAAAACGTTTGAGAAGGAAAATGGCAGCCTGGTGCAGATGCAGGTATTTGTGGGAAAAATTTCCGCTCTTTTAAATCCCGTTACCTATGTGATCGTCAATCTGGCTGCTGTGGCTGTGATCTGGGTGGGGGCAGAACGCACCGATGCAGGCATCATTACTCAGGGACAGGTCATTGCGCTTGTAAACTATATGTCTCAGATCCTCACAGAACTGGTTAAAATGGCCAATCTTATTATCCTGATCTCAAAGGCAGTGGCCTGCATGAAGCGGGTGGACGGAGTATTTGAGCTGGAAAGCAGCCTAAGGGACGGCTCCGGTTTGAATCCTGCCGGGGCAGAAAAACAAAGCGGTCCAATGGTGGAATTTAAGCGCGTAAGCTTCTCCTATGGGGAGACTCAGTCGGAAGTCCTTACAGATCTTTCATTCTGCGCCATGAAGGGGCAGACGGTGGGAGTCATAGGAGGCACCGGTTCCGGCAAATCTACGCTTGTAAATCTGATCCCCCGGTTTTATGATGTGGGAAAGGGAATGGTTCTTGTAGACGGCCGTGATGTGAAGGATTATTCTATGAAAGAGCTACGTTCCATCATCGGAGTGGTGCCTCAGAAGGCGGTGCTTTTTAAGGGGAGCCTTAAAGACAATATGCGCTGGGGAAAGGCGGATGCCTCGGATGAGGAAATCTGGGAGGCATTAGAAATTGCCCAGGCAAAGGAAGTGGCAGAGAAAAAGGGACAGGGACTGGAGTTTATGATCGATCAGGGAGGCCGAAATCTGTCCGGAGGCCAGAGGCAGCGTCTGACCATTGCCAGGGCTCTGGTGCGCAGGCCGCGGATCCTGATCCTGGATGACAGCGCATCAGCCCTTGATTTTGCCACAGATGCCAGGCTGAGAAGAGCGATCCGGGAAAAAACGGGGGATATGACGGTATTTATCGTATCCCAGAGGGTATCGGCTATCCAAAGTGCAGACTGTATTCTGGTACTGGATGACGGGCATCTGGCCGGTATGGGAACCCATAAAGAGCTTCTTTCTTCCTGTGAGGTTTATCGGGAAATCTGTCTGTCGCAGCTTTCAAACGAGGAGGTGGAACGGGATGAGCAGTAAGGGAAAATTAGATAAAACAAAAAGCATACAGACCCTGAAAAGGATCCTGCTCTATATAAAAGATTACCGTGCGGCAGTGCTTTTGTCCCTTTTTCTGGCAGTGACAACGGTGGCTTCAACTCTCTATATCCCGATCCTTACGGGACAGGCTGTGGATCAGATCGTGGGAAGAGGACAGGTGGACTTTCAGCAGCTGATCCAGATACTGAAACGGATTTTGATCGTTATGGCAGTGACAGCAGTAAGCCAGTGGCTGATGAACCATATCAACAATACCATTACCTACCGTGTTTCCATGGATATACGTACCCGGGCATTCGATCATCTGGAGGTTCTTCCTTTAAGTTACGTTGATTCTCATCCGGCGGGAGATATGATCAGCCGTATTATTACAGATATTGACCAGTTTTCAGAAGGCCTGCTGTTAGGCTTTACCCAGTTATTTACCGGTGCTTTAACGATTTTGGGAACTCTTTTATTTATGCTGTCGATCCAGCCATTTATTACTGCTGCGGTGGTGGTGTTGACGCCAGTATCCTTTTTTGTAGCCAGCTTTATTGCAAAAAAGACTTTTGTGATGTTTAAGCAGCAGTCTGAGGCCAGAGGTGAACTCACAACACTCACAGATGAGATGCTGGGAAATATGAAGGTCGTTCAGGCCTTTGGATATGAGAAGGAGGCTGAAAAACGTTTTCAGGAGATTAACAGCCGGTTGGCCGGATGCAGCCTTAAGGCCACCTTCTTTTCTTCCATTACCAATCCGGCCACCCGTTTTGTTAACAGCATGGTCTATGCGGCGGTTGGGATTACCGGAGCCTGGGGAGTGATCCGTGGGCTTTTAACCATCGGGCAGCTGACCAGCTTTTTAAGCTATGCCAATCAGTATACAAAGCCATTTAATGAAATTTCCGGAGTAGTGACAGAGCTGCAGAATGCGTTGGCCTCTGCTGCCAGAGTTTTTGAACTTATGGATGAACCAGCCATCCCGGAGGATGGACCGGAGGCTGTTGTTTTAAAGGATGTGGATGGAAATGTAGCTCTGGAGCATGTGAGCTTTTCCTATCAGCCGGAGCGTCCTTTGATCGAGGATCTGAACCTGAGCGTCAAACCGGGGCAGAGAGTGGCGATCGTTGGGCCGACGGGCTGCGGAAAGACTACCGTGATCAATCTTCTTATGCGTTTTTATGACGTAAAATCAGGAAGCGTACGGGTAGAAGGAAGAGATATCCGGGATATAACGAGACAGAGTTTAAGAGCCAGCTATGGCATGGTTCTTCAGGAAACCTGGCTGAAGGCCGGAACCATCCGGGAAAATATCGCTTACGGAAGGCCGGAAGCTTCAGAGGAAGAGATCATCCGTGCAGCAAAAGAGGCACACGCCCACAGCTTTATCATGCGTATGCCTCAGGGATATGATACGGTCATAAATGAAGATGGAGGGAATCTGTCTCAGGGACAGAAACAGCTTTTATGCATTGCCAGAGTGATGCTCTGCCTACCGTCTATGCTGATCCTGGATGAGGCCACCTCATCCATTGATACCCGCACAGAAATCCGGGTACAGAAGGCATTTTCACGGATGATGGAGGGAAGAACCAGTTTTATTGTGGCCCACCGTCTTTCTACCATCCGGGAAGCGGATGTGATCCTGGTCATGCGTGATGGCCGTATTGTGGAAAAGGGCCGTCACAAAGAGCTGCTGCGTAAAAACGGCTATTATGCAGAAATCTATAATAGCCAGTTTGCCCCTTCCACGGGGGAATGACCGTTTACTCTTTACATGGAGCGAAGAAGGTCCGGTAGCTCGCTAAGAGCTTTGATCGTATGATCGGGGCGGACTTCTCCGGAAGATTCTTTTAAGTCCTTATTAAACCATATGGTGCGGATCCCTGCACGGATTCCGCCTAAGATATCAGAGGTTAGGCTGTCACCGACCATGACAGCCTCCTCTTTTTTAAAATCAGGGATTGTTGCAAAGCAGCGTTCAAAAAATGAGGTTTCCGGCTTGTTGCAGCCCAGTTCCTCGGAGATGAAGATCTGTTCAAAAAACGGTTCGATCTCTGCACTTTTGAGTCTGCTTTTCTGCACAGATGCTGTGCCGTTTGTTGCCAGATAGAGATGAAAGGAGCCATAAAGCGCCTGAAGCATTTCCACAGCCCCGTCCATAAAGTAATGGCCCTGTCCTAAAAGGCCTTCATAAATACGGGCGGCTTCCTCAGGGGACGCATCCGTTTTAAGCTCGTCAAAGAGAAGCCGGTAGCGGCGCACCTTTACCTGTTCCCTTGTAAGCTTTCCCTGCTCCAAAAGCTTCCACTGGGCCAGATTGAGCTGGCTGTAGCGGCGGATCACCTCTGGAGAATGTGGGACAGACAGGGCGGAAAGGGTCTTTTCCAATGCTATAGCCTCGGCTTTATTAAAATCCAGAATGGTATTATCTACATCAAGAAAAATATGAGTGATCATTTTTACCTCCAAGTATGTATCATTGATGTTACTTTAACACAGTTTTAACGCTTCGTAAATAAAACTTTTAGCTGACAAATTCCTCCTTTTTCAGTATAATGTACCTTATACCATCAAAAAGGAGGAATTTTTTATTATGGAATCCGATCCGCAATCGGCCAGTATCATCACACAGCTTCTGATCCTTCTGGTGCTGACTCTTGTCAATGCATTCTTTTCAGGCTCTGAGATGGCTGTGGTCTCTGTCAACAAAAACAAAATCCACCGTCTGGCGGAGCAGGGCAATAAAAACGCTGCTCTGATCGAACGTCTGATGGAGGACTCTACGGTCTTTCTTTCTACGATCCAGGTCGCGATCACTCTGGCAGGCTTCTTTTCCAGTGCGTCTGCGGCTACCGGTATTGCTCAGGTACTGGCAGTAAAAATGAGCCAGTGGAATGTGCCCTACAGCCAGACGGCAGCAGGAGTGCTTGTTACCATTCTTTTGGCCTATTTTAATCTGGTTTTTGGTGAGCTTGTGCCAAAGAGGATTGCTCTTCAGAAGGCAGAGGGCTTTAGCCTGTTCTGCGTAGGCCCGGTATATTTCATTTCCAGGCTCATGAATCCCTTTATCCATCTGCTCACCTTTTCCACCAGCGGTATTTTAAAGCTTATGGGGATGCACAGTGAAACTCTGGAGACAGACGTATCAGAGGAAGAGATCAAATCCCTTCTGGAAACAGGAAGTGAGACAGGGGTATTTAATGAAATTGAAAAGGAAATGATCACATCCATTTTTTCTTTTGATGACAAGAAGGCCAGAGAGGTCATGGTGCCCAGACAGGAAATGGTGGCGATTGATATTGAAGAACCGTTGGAATCCTATCTGGATGAAATTTTACAGTCTATGCATTCCAAGATTCCGGTTTATGAGGGAGATATGGATAATATCATCGGCATCCTGTCCACCAAGCTTTTAGTGATTCAGGCGAGAGAACACTCCTTTGAAACACTGGATATCCGCTCCATCCTGCTGCCGCCGTATTTTGTGCCGGAAAATCTCCGCACAGACGCCCTGTTTGAACAGATGCAGGCCAGAAAGGAAAAGATGGCTATTCTGGTGGATGAGTATGGTGGGGTTTCCGGTATGGTGACCCTGGAAGATCTGATCGAGGAGATTGTGGGAGATATCCATGAAAAATATGAGGAGGAAGAGCCGGAAATACAGGAGTTAGAGCCTCACCGGGTTTATCGGATCGCAGGCAGTATTTCTCTTTTTGACCTGAAGGAAAAACTCCATCTTCATATGGACAGCACCTGCGATACGCTTTCCGGCTATCTGATGGAGCTGTTAGGCCATATTCCTGAAGAGGGAGAGCTTCCGCTGACCGCTCAGACGGAGGAGGCGTATTTTGAGATCGAATCTGTGGAGGACAGAGTGATCGATAAGGTAAAGCTTACTTTAAGAGATCTGCCGGATGCGATTGAAGAGGAAGAAATATTGCAGAAAATTAGCAGACAAATGTAAAATAATCAGTTATAATAAGAGCGATGTGCGAAACGGCACAAAAATACCGCAGATGTGTATGGAGAAAAAAGAGGGTTTTCTATACACGCGCAAAAGGAGGAGAAACGATGAGTTTTCTTTTGGAGGGAATCCTGGCAGTCACCTGGCAGCAGCTGGTCATGTATGTGGTGGGTATTGTGCTCATATGGCTGGCGGTCAAAAAGGAATATGAGCCTTCGCTGCTGCTGCCGTTGGGATTTGGTGCAATTTTGGTGAATCTTCCCTATTCCGGTGTGATCGACCAGATGGTTCAGGGAAAGGTTCCGGCAGCGGGTATCATCCAGTGGCTTTTTGAGACCGGAATTGAAGCATCGGAGGCTATGCCGATCCTGCTGTTTATCGGTATCGGAGCTATGATTGATTTTGGGCCCCTGCTCAGTCAGCCTGTGCTGTTTCTGTTCGGTGCGGCCGCACAGTTTGGTATCTTTGCAGCAATCCTGATCGCCTGTCTGCTGGGCTTTGATCTTAAAGACGCTGCATCCATCGGTATCATCGGAGCTGCGGACGGCCCTACCTCGATCCTTGTATCTCAGGTGCTTGGTTCTAACTATATGGGACCGATTGCAGTGGCAGCCTATTCCTATATGGCTCTGGTTCCTATTATCCAGCCTTTTGCGATCAGGCTCGTAACTACTCACAAAGAACGCTGTATCCATATGGAGTACAATCCCAAGAGTGTCAATAAAACACTGCGGATCGCATTTCCGATTGCAGTTACGATTATTGTAGGCTTTATTTCTCCTCAGTCGGTCGCTTTGGTCGGCTTTCTGATGTTCGGCAATCTGCTGCGTGAATGTGGCGTGCTTAACAGCTTAAGCCAGGCAGCGCAGAATGAGCTGGCAAATATCATTACCCTTCTTCTGGGAATTACGATTTCCTTCAGCATGAAGGCAGAGCAGTTTGTAAATCCTGCAACACTGATGATCATGGCCTTAGGCCTGGTTGCTTTTGTGTTTGATACCATAGGCGGAGTGCTTTTTGCAAAGCTGGTTAATGTATTCCTTAAAATGGCAGGCAAAAAGCCTGTAAACCCAATGATCGGCGGCTGCGGCATTTCCGCGTTCCCCATGTCTTCCCGTGTCGTTCAAAGACTGGCGGCAGAAGAGGAGCCGGGAAATATCATTCTCATGCAGGCAGCCGGAACCAATGTATCCGGACAGGTGGCCTCTGTGATTGCAGGCGGCCTGGTGATCAGTATTGTGACACAGTATCTGTAAGGAGGAAGGTTTATGAATAACATGGCAATTGCCCTGGAAATCATGGCAAAGGGAATGGGTGGAATTTTTGTTGCTATTTTTGTGATCATGCTGGCAGTGATCGTTTTGGGAAAGATTACTGGTGGCAAGAAGGACGAATAGAAACTGCTTTTAGAAAAATTAGTGTAAAAAGGCGCCGCTGTAGAGAATGCGGCGCCTTTTTTAGTTTTTAGAGCAGATTGCCGTACGTTTACTGGATCACTGCCCGCATGGTTTTTCCGCACATTCCGTTTACATTAAATTCCAGATAAACAGAGCCGTTTTCAGTACGGATCGTGATACCGTCATCTGCTTCGATCAGTTTGCCGGATATGGGAAGCTCCTGAAGCTTCAGGCAGATCGTTCCTGTATTGAGCATGGTGGGGTCGGACAGGGCGATGGTAAAGGCTCCGTTGTTTTCCTGAACCATCACGGATGCCTGGCTGTCGCAGCTGATCCGGTCTGTCTGTCCGCCTGCTTCATCCCAGAAGTTTACAGCCAGAGTGTTGGTGGAATGATCGTTTACGGCCTGCAGCTTCTCAGAGTTTTCAAGTATTTCCACATCAGGAGACTGGCTGTAGGCTTTCGTTTCTTCTCTGGTCATATCCGGAAGGAGAACATAGCTGTAGGTATCATTTTCCGGTGCAGCGCCGTGGTCAAACCAGCATGTGAAATAGGGGCGCTCAGCGGTTTCCTCCTCTGTCTTTAGATCGCCTTTGATCTGGTGATAGCTTCCGGTTCTGGTACTGCCCATGATGTGAACGTCCTGTTTTTCAGGGAAGTAGTAGCCAATATCAGAGCCGGTTTCGGTATTTCCTTTTAAATGAAGCCACTGGGGAGAAATGATCTGCTCCTCAGGCATGATCCATTCTCCTGCATCGGAGCTTATCTGATTGGAACCGCCGCTGTTTAATTTCCGGTTTTCCACAGTGGTGATTACCGGAGCGTCTGAACCGCTGTTTTGGATTCCCGCACCCAGACAGACAATCTCATCATCAAACATGAAGTAGGACTTTTCTGCACGGAAGCTGTCTGCATAGACAGTAGAAGAGGCATTGCTTTGATCCCCATTGGATACTGCAGTGCCGTTTACCTTCATTCCGCTGACTCCGGTCGTTCCGATCGAGGTGCCGCCCACCCAGTTTTCAGGAGAGAGAAAATCGCCGCCCTGATGGAATCCGCTGGAATCAGGCTCGCCGTTGTCGACTTCTTCTGCCACGATGGTTGTTCCCGGCAGTCTCAGGGGATCCACGGTATCCCAGAAGTGATCCGTATACTGCTGCTTATCATCATTATAGAGATAGGTCATTCCGAACCCGGTGAACCAGCCTTTCAGGTTCTCGTCGTTCATGATCTCGCAGTTGCTGATGCGGCTGGAATACATACTGATGCCGAACAGATAATCAGTGGTCCGGTGTATGGTGCGGTCCATGTAAGGATATACCTGGTGCATCGCTGCTTCGGCTGAGGAGGTATCGATGGTATCGTCTGCCATGATTTCTTTCAGGCTTGAAAATACGGAGATATCCTTTACTCCGGCCAGGAACTGCTCTTCACCGGACTGGCTTACCCATGTTTTTACAGCGCCGCGGATCTGTGCGGCAGTTTCCGGAGAAACGATATCAATGGTTTGGACGATCATTTCAATGATCTGCTGTCCGGCAGCCCGGTCAGTCAGATCGGGTCTGGAAATGGCTCTGCCACGGAGCATATCCAGCGCAGCGCCCTGATAGATAGAAGGAAGATAGCCCTTGACTACGTAGGATTCCAGCATTTTGGCGTTTTCCGGAGAAAGAGTCCAGGGGCTGTCTGCCAGCAGAGAGCTTAAGCGCACGGAGCCTTTCAGAAAATCAATGCCGTAGGAAGCCGTGTAGGGTACGGTACCGTGGTCAATGTAGGAGCCGTCTTCATAAAATCCATTTGCATAGACATAGTTTCCGTCTTTCAGTTCCGGTTTCTGAAAGCGTTCCAGGGTAGTGGCAGCTGCCTGCTTTGCAAGAGCCAGATATTCGCTGTCTTCACACACCAGGCCAAGGCCGACGGATGTGTAGGCGCAATCCATCAGATTTGCGCTGGCGGCAGGCGCATAGCCGGAAGGAAGGGTACTGGCAGTACCTAAAACAGCCAGATGAAATGGATCGGGCATGAAGAATTCCACGCCTTTTACAAATTTGCGGCTTTGCTCTTTGGGAATATCATCATAAATATAGAGGACAGCCGGAAGGACGTTCTTTGGCATTCCGATTTCCCAGTTCCACCAGTTGTCGGTTTCGGAGCGGGGATAGTAGCAGTTATCGGTCAGCCAGTCCAAAATATTGACAATATCCGTTAAGAGGGCTTCATTTTTATAGTAGGAACTGGAAGGGGATGCGTAGGCTTTGGCCATAGCCTCTGCCTTCTGATAACTTTTGCGGAATTTTGCGGCGTCATTTTTGTAGTTTTCTTCATCGCCTCCTGCAAGATCCTCCGCCCAGGGAACGCCTGCGCAGCCGCTGCCTTTATAAAGGTAGCTGTTCCATGCATTGTCACAGGCCTGGTCTGTGGCCTGGATCATAGCAGCGGCAGCGGGAGAGGATATATCTATATTTCCTCCGGTCAGACGCTCTACATAGCGGGTACGGAGTGTCTGAAAATCCTCTTTGGATGTTTCGGGAAGCTGATCCTCTGAAAAAATCCGAACTTCCATAGGAAAGATCCGGCGATTGCCGTTTTTGTCCTCCGCTACTGCAAACAGATGATTGCCTTTTTCAAGAGCAGTAATGGTTCCGTCTGGTTCGATTTTTAAAAGATGTTCTGCAGAGGCATAACCGGCTGTGCGTTCCCCGTCCGTTTCTCCGTCGCTTAGCGGATACTTTTTCTGGCTGCCTCCTACGGTTTTCATGCCGTTTGTGACAGTCCAGCGGATTTCGCCCTTAAAATTGGCCGGGAGCGGCAGCCTGGTGGATTCTCCTTTTACAAGAACCACGGGCTCTGTCCAGGATTCTCCTTCTGCGGGTTCTGCGGTCGGAGCTGCGTTTATGTCCGCGGTAGAATCCGGAATGGTGTCTGTTTTTGTGCTGTTCATCTGGCAGCCGGCTGCGCTGACTGTCATGCAGGAAATCAGGGCAGCGATCAGTGCTTTTTTGTACATTGCATTTCCTCCTTTTTTATGAACGGTATTCATGAACGTTTGATGCGAGCAGAACAAGGTGTTCGCGGTATTGTGAGTTTACTTCAGTTTACCAATATATTTACCAAAGTTTACAAGACATATATACCATTATTTTACCAATAAATCAAGATAAACTGAAAAAAGTTTACAAAAAAATGGGAAAACAGACGAAATAATGATTGATCTGAGCAAAAAAGAAGCTTATAGCTGTTTCGGTGGGGATAGAAAGAAAAAAACCGCCTGCTACCAGATGGTATATCAGGCGGTGATGAAGGAGAATCATAAAACAAGATCGATCTCCCTCTGGCAAAATGATTAAATTATACATTAAAACGGAACAGAACCACATCTCCGTCCTTCATGACGTATTCCTTGCCCTCAGAACGCACAAGTCCCTTTTCTTTTGCGGCATTCATGCTTCCGCAGGCCATAAGATCGTCATAGTTTACAACCTCTGCCCGGATAAAGCCGCGTTCAAAATCGCTGTGGATTTTTCCGGCAGCCTGAGGTGCCTTGGTGCCTACTTTAATGGTCCATGCTCTGGACTCCTGAGGACCTGCAGTCAGATAGCTCATAAGTCCCAGAATACGGTAGCTGGCAGCGATGAGCTTCTCAAGTCCGGACTCTGTTAAGCCCAGATCATCAAGGAACATTTTCTTTTCATCTTCCTCAAGCTCTGCAATTTCCTGCTCGATTTCTGCACAGATCACAAATACCTCACAGTCATTTTCTGCTGCAAACTGGCGTACCTCAGATACATACCGGTTGGAAGCGCCGTCATCTGCCAGATCATCCTCGGAAACATTGGCAGCAAAGATAACAGGCTTCCAGGTCAGCAAATCCAGCGTGTTGATAAATGCGCGGTCATCCTCGTCTTCGGGTTCAAAGCTGCGGGCCAGCTTTCCATCCTCCAGATGTGCTTTGATCGACTTTAAAAGAGCGACCTCCTTTGCCAGCTCCTTATTGTTAAATGCGCCTTTGGACTGCTTTGCGATCCGGCGCTCCAGGATTTCGATATCAGAGAAGATCAGTTCCAGATTGATGGTTTCAATGTCGCGGACCGGATCTACGCTTCCGTCTACATGAATCACATTAGGGTCATCAAAGCAGCGCACCACATGGACGATCGCGTCTACCTCCCGGATATTGGAAAGAAACTGATTTCCCAGACCTTCACCTTTGGAAGCTCCCTTTACCAGACCTGCAATATCTACAAATTCAATCACTGCATGGGTGGTTTTTTCGGAGTTATACATGGCGGTCAGCTTGTCCAGCCTCTCATCGGGAACCGGTACAACGCCTACATTGGGATCGATGGTACAGAAGGGATAATTGGCAGACTCGGCGCCTGCTTTTGTGAGAGAATTAAAAAGTGTACTTTTTCCTACATTCGGAAGTCCGACGATACCTAATTTCATTTTTATCTTTACCTGTTCAGAAACCCTTGATTTATGCGGGTTTCTGCCTTTCTCTATATTTCTTTTATTGTATGTTAAAAAAGTCTGATGCAGATATAAAGTATATCACAGGGATTCCGTTTTTTCAATCACTGAAGTGGAAATACGGGGTGTTTCGCAGCAGTTCAGCCCTGCAAAAAAGATGTTTCTTTTTGGTTTATTTCTGGTAAACTATGTTTATAGGCACACGGGCTGTATTTTAGCCGGTGTAAAGCCCGTGGATCCGGTTGTTAACTGCATGATCCTGCCATATGATGTACACGATTTAAGGATACGTTTTGCAGCTTTGTTGTTTATTATGTTCGTTGACAGCCCATAAGGAAAGGAGGTTTTCCATTGTCCCGTCCACAGCAAGACCGCATGTATATAGCCATTGATTTAAAATCCTTTTACGCCTCCGTAGAGTGTGTGGAGCGGGGGCTGGATCCTTTAAAGACCAATCTGGTAGTTGCGGATATAAGCCGTACGGAAAAAACCATCTGTCTGGCAGTGTCCCCCTCCCTTAAGGCCCATGGCATTTCCGGCCGCGCAAGGCTTTTTGAGGTGGTTCAGAGGACAAAGGAGGTAAATGCCCTTCGCAGATTAAACGCACCGGGAAGGAAGCTTACAGGGGAGTCCTGGAAGGATGATGAATTAAAGGCAGACCCGTCTCTGGCTCTTTCTTACATCATTGCTCCGCCCAGAATGGCGGAATATATGAAATGGAGCGCCAGGATTTACAATATTTATCTGAAATACATTGCGCCGGAGGATATTCATGTCTATTCCATTGACGAGGTGTTTATGGATGTAACCCAGTATCTGGAAATTTATGGTATGACTCCCGCACAGCTGGCTGGAAAAATAATCAGGGATGTGCTGGCACAGACCGGGATAACAGCAGCAGGAGGGATTGCACCGAATCTTTACCTGTGTAAAGCTGCCTTGGACATTGTTGCAAAGCATGTGTCCCCGGATGAGGATGGGGTGCGGATCGCCCAGCTAAATGAGATGTCTTACCGCAGGCTCTTATGGGATCACCGGCCTTTGACGGATTTTTGGAGAGTTGGAAAGGGATACGCCCGAAAACTGGAAGAAAATGGAATCTATACCATGGGAGATGTGGCAAGATGTTCCCTGGGAAAGCAGGGAGAGGCCCACAGCGAGGAACTGTTGTACCGGCTGTTTGGGATCAATGCAGAGCTTTTGATCGATCACGCCTGGGGATGGGAACCCTGCACGATTCAGGATATCAAGTCCTATAAGCCTCAGACGAACAGCCTTTGTTCCGGTCAGGTGCTGCGCGGTCCGTCCTCCTGGGATCAGGCCAGACTGGTGGTGAAGGAAATGGCTGATCAGCTTGCGTTAGATTTGGTAGAAAAAGGGCTGGTTACGGATCAGATCGTGCTTACTGTGGGCTATGACAGGGAAAATCTGACCGATCCGTTGCGCAGAGGCGCCTATGGGGGAGAGATCACCTCCGACCGGTATGGCCGTCCTGTTCCAAAGCATGCACACGGTACCCGGAATCTGGATCAGCCCACCTCCTCAGCCAGAAAGCTCAGGGAAGCGGCGGCAGCTCTTTTTGACCGGATCGCGGATCCGGGGCTTCTGGTTCGCAGGCTTTATGTGACAGCCGGACGGGCCGTGCCGGAGGAAAATATAAAAAAAGAAGAGGTTTATGAACAGCTGGATCTGTTTACCGATTATATGGCGTTAGAGCAGCAGAGAAAGAAGGAAAATGAGGCGCTGGAACGGGAAAAGAAAATGCAGCAGGCTATGGTGGATATTCGGAAAAAGTTTGGGAAAAACGCTATTTTAAAGGGAATGAATCTGGAGGAAGGCGCTACGGCCAGAGAACGAAACCGTCAGATCGGAGGTCATAAAGCATGATCGGGAAAAATAACAGGCTTTATACAGGCCCGGATGCAGAATGGGAGCGAAGGGTAAGAGAGAGCATGGAGGCAGGAAAAGAATGGGCTTTTAAAGTTCCGTCCCATGCGTATGATGATATCATTCATCTGCCTCACCATGTATCCTCTGTCCATCCTCCCATGTCTCTTCACGACCGGGCAGCTCAGTTTTCGCCCTTTGCTGCCCTGAGTGGCTTTGAAGGGGAAATAAGGGAAACAGAGAGGCTTACAGAGGGGAAAATAGAACTGGATGAGGAAGAAGCGGGCCGGCTGGACGAAAGGCTCAGACAGATCCGGCAGCATCTTTCCGTCTGCCCCCGTGTTTCTCTTACCTGGTTTTTGCCGGATGAGAGAAAGAACGGAGGCTCCTATGAAAGGGCTGCCGGAAGGGTAAAAAAGCTGGATCCGGTCCAGGGGCTTCTTGTCTTCACGGACGGAAGGAAGATCCCGCTGGAGCAAATTGTCTGGATTGAAGAAGAGACGGGGATATCTGATTTTTAAGAACAGTGTCCGTTGCAGCCGTACTGACATCCCGTAGGCGTTACGGCACAGCCGCCCATGGCAGTTTCCCGAAGTTCGCCGGGAAGTTTTTTGCCTACGGTATACATAGCTTCCAGCATTTCATCAAAGGGAATCAGCTGGGGGATTCCAGCCAAAGCCAGTTCTGCAGCGATCATGGCATTTGCTACACCGGAAGCATTTCTCATCTGGCAGGGATATTCAACCAGACCGCCTACCGGATCGCAGACCAGTCCCAGCATATTCATAAGAACTGTGCTTGCAGCATAGAGACACTGGCGAGGTGAGCCTCCCATAAGTTCTACGGCGGCAGAAGCAGCCATGGCAGAAGCAACGCCTACTTCGGCCTGACAGCCGCCTACTGCGCCTGCTACAGTGGCATTGCGCATGGCCAGATATCCGATTGCTCCGGCATTAAACAAAGCATCAACAGCCTGACTGTCAGAAAAATCATGTTCCTCTTTTAAAGAAAGAACTACTCCGGGGACAATACCTGAGGAGCCTGCAGTGGGGGCAGCTACGATCAGACCCATGGAGGCATTGACCTCCAGTACAGCCATGGCATAGGTAATTCCCCGGCTGACTGCTGTACCGCAGATGTTTTTTCCAGCTTTAAAAAGCTGATTCAGCTGTTTTGCTTCTCCTCCGATGAGGCCGCCGATGGATTTTCCGGGGGAGGAAATAGGGGAGAGGGCTGCCTCTTTCATAATATTCCATGCAGTTTCCATTCGTGTGTATATGGAAGATTCTGTTTTTTCTGTCTGGTCACTTTCGCGTAAAAGCATAGCTCTGGAAATGCTTATTTTTTCTTTTTCACAAAATTCCAACAATTCTTTTCCGTTCTTAAAATCAGTATTCATGATCTGGATTCTCCTTTTGTATATGAAACGTATTCGGAAAATGAGTTACAGATGAACCAGCATTACATTTCGCACAGAAGGATTCTGGCAGATTTTTTCGCTGACAGAATCCGGAAGCTCATCATCGGATTCTACGATAGAGTAAGCAGTCTGTCCTTTTTCTTCACGGAAGAGTTTCATAAAGGCAATATTGATGTTTTCTTCTGCCAGACAGCGTGTAATGTGGGCCACAACACCGGGAGTATCCTGATGGATTACAATAGCAGTGCTGTATTCACCGGTAAAGTCTACGTCTACCTGATTGATACGGCTGATGCGGATTTTTCCGCCGCCTAAAGATTCTCCCCGCACTGTAAGTGTCTGACCGTCTTCATTAACCATGGTAATATCTACAGTATTGGGATGATCTACCTCTTCTGTCTCGTTGATATGAAAATGGTATTCAAGTCCTTTTTCTTCAGCAATGGAGAAAGAGTCAGGGATACGTTTGTCATCAGTCGTAAATCCCATAATACCGCCCAGAAGAGCCCGGTCAGTTCCGTGACCACGGTAGGTTTTGGCAAAAGAGCCGTAGAGGGTAAAATCCACTTTTTTTAAAGGTCCGTTTATCATTTTCTGAGCCAAAAAGGCCAGGGAATCAGCACCTGCGGTATGGGAGCTGGAAGGCCCGATCATGTTGGGGCCTATTACATCAAAAACACTGATAAATGCCATAATGCAGTTCCTTTCTGTTTTCTGGTATTGCCATAGATCTGGAGTATAGTTTTATCCTTGACGTTACTGTATATAAAGTATATCATGTAGAATAGGAAGAATCAAATTCATGGATTATATAGATTGATTGAAAAAATTTCATAACAGGATTGAAAAGGAGAGAATGAGGTGGAGATACGTCAGATACAGTCTTTTGTAACCATTACTCAGACAGGAAGCTTTTCCGGAGCAGCCCAGTTACTGGGATATTCCCAGTCAGCAATTACGGTTCAGATTCGTCTTCTGGAGGAAGAACTGGGAGTCAGGCTGTTTGACCGTATGGGTAAAAAGATAGGTCTGACTTCCCAGGGAAAGCGTTTTTTACTTTGCGCAGATGAGATACTAAAGCAGGTACAAATGGCAGGAGAGTTGAAAAATACAGGGGAAGAGCTTAAGGATCCTCTTCATATCGGTACCCTGACATCCATCTGCTTTTCAAAGTTTCCTCCGATTCTGCAGTATTTCAGAGAGCACCATCCCAGGGTTCCTATTCGTATTACCACTGCATCTCCGGGAGAACTGATTGACATGATGGAGCATAATCAGCTGGATCTGGTTTACCTGTTGGATCGTTCACGCTACAGTGATCGATGGGAAAAGGTGATGGAGGTACCGGAACCGGTGATGTTTGTGGCTTCTCCACGGTTTCATTTGGCCGGGCAGAAGGAGATTTATCTGGAGCAGCTTCTGAAAGAGCCTTTTCTTCTGACAGAGAGAAACGAAAACTACCGCAGGGAGCTGGATCAGTTTCTGGAATCCAGAGGAGTAACACTGACTCCGTTTTTGGAAATCAGCAGTACGGAATTTATTATACGTATGGTGTGTGAAAACAGAGGAATTACCTATCTGCCGTATTTTGCCGTGGAGAAGAATATAGAAGAAAAAAATCTTATGGTACTTAATGTGCCTGATTTTAAGCTTCAGATGTATCGTCAGATCTTTTATTATAAAAACAAATGGAAAACTCCGGAAATGGAGGAATTTATCCGTTTAGCCCGTGAACTGCGGTAGCGAAAATTTCGCTCCGCAGTTTTTTGTCTATAAAAATAGGTTTAAAAACAGGATAACAATTCATATATTTTTAAATCACAATGAAATAAAAATAAGCCTTCCATTAAAAAATCACAAATAATTTTCCAAAATCCCCAAAGCCTATTATGGGAAAATTATGCATATTTTATTTTCATAATGTGAAAGTTATCAATTTATAACAATTTCCATATTTGAAATGGGAATATCAGGTGGCTATAATAGCGTCGAAATGAAAAAGAAACCGTTTTGGAGGAAAGGATGGTGAGATAAGTTGGATCAGCTGGTTGAATCATTGATGGAAGAATTGAATTGTAACACTGTATTTACAATTCCCATATTTGGAGGAATTCAGGTCTTTGAATCTGTGGTGGTAACCTGGATAATCATGGCAGTTCTGATGGGGGCTTCCCTGATCCTGACCAGACATTTGAAGGTCAGGAATATAAGTACACGTCAGGCAGCGCTGGAAAGTGGCTTTTCATTTGTTTACAGCTTCTTTTCAGATCTGCTGGGAGAAGAGGGAAAAGAATATATTCCCTATCTGATCACAGTAGCGGTTTATATTGCAATTGCAAACATGATCGGCCTTTTGGGATTTAAATCTCCCACAAAGGATCTGAATGTAACTGCATCACTGGCGGTTATGAGTATTATTTTAGTAGAGGCTGCAGGAATCCGCAGTAAAGGCGTAAAGGGCTGGATCAGAAGTTTTGCGGAGCCAATACCCATTGTTGCGCCGATTAATGTGCTGGAGCTTTTTATCCGTCCGCTGTCACTGTGCATGCGTTTGTTTGGAAATGTATTGGGAGCAATTGTGGTCATGGCTTTAATAAAGTATCTTGTGCCTCTGGTGCTTCCCCTTCCGTTCAGCGGATATTTTGATATATTTGATGGAGTGATACAGGCATACGTGTTTGTTTTTCTTACATCATTATATATAAAAGAGGCAATTGAATAAACAAAAACAAATAAAAGGAGATTGGAAAAATGTCAGGAATTATCGCAATTGGAGCAGCAGTAGCAGTTATTACAGGAATTGGAGCAGGAATTGGAATCGGTATGGCAACTTCTAAAGCAGTTGATGCAATCGCAAGACAGCCTGAGGCAGACGGTAAGATCACAAAGGCTCTTCTGCTGGGATGTGCCCTTGCAGAGGCTACTGCAATTTATGGTTTTGTTATCGGCCTTCTGATTATCCTGTTTTTAAAGTAAGTTGGAATAGAAAGGCATTTTGAATATGTTAAGAATAAGCGTTTGGAATATTGCTTTTACGATCATTAATATTCTGGTGCTGTTTTTCTTCATGAGGCACTTCCTGATGAAACCTGTCATGGAAATTCTGGAGGAAAGAAAGAAGCTGGTGGAAAAGGATCTGGACGAGGCAGACAGATCAAAAATCCAGGCAGCAGAACTCAAAGAGAGGTATGAGGCATCTCTTGCAGCTGCTGAAAAAGAGGCCGACTGTATCGTAGCAAAGGCCAGGCAGCAGGCGCAGAGTGAATATGAACGTATGATGGAACAGGCAGATCAGGATGCCAGGAAAAAACTGCAGGCTTCTGAAAAGACCATGGAACTGGAACGGGAAAAGGTATTAAATGAATTGAGAACCTCTGTAACAGGACTTGCCATGACAGCTGCCGCAAGGCTTTTGACAGAGAAGAACAGCCCGGAATGGAATAAACGGCAGTATGATGTATTTCTGGCAGGTGAAGGTGAGAAGAATGACTGAACAGACACGGATGTACGGAAGGGTTCTTTATGAATTGCATCTTCCTGAAAAAATGGTATGTGAGATGGTAAAGGTTATTCGGGAAAATCCACTGTTGGTTCAGATCCTGTCAGATCCGGTGCTGCCGTCATTTAAAAAGGACAGAATAATTGAAAAAGTGTGGCGGGCCTCTGAGTTTACGGAAATAGTACCTTCCTTTCTGAAAAAGGTATGTGCAGCAGGCTGTATTGGCAGTATGGATTCCATACTGTCAGTATGGGAACAGTGCCTGAGGGATGAAAAAGGAATTATTCAGGCAGAACTTTTTTACGTTACACCGCCAGATGAGGAGGAACTTCAGAAAATCCGCAGATTTTTGTGTGGAAAATATGGAAAAAAAGAGGTTCAGTTTATACTGGCGTCTGCCCCGGAACTGATCGGAGGTTTTCTTCTTCGAACAGAAAATGTGGAATATGACTATAGTCTGAAAAGCCGGTTAGAAGAACTTTTTGGTATATAGGAGAATAGGAGTTATCATTATGAGTACAATCAGTTCTCAGGAAGTTATCTCCATCGTAAAGGGCGAGATTGAGGATTACGATGCTCATGCAGGCAGAATTCGTGAAACCGGATCTGTAATCTGGGTGGGAGATGGAATTGCCATTGTATATGGAATCGATCACGCTATGTATGGAGAGATTGTGATATTTGAAAACGGTGTTCGCGGTATGGTTCAGGACATTCGTAAAAATGAGATTGGCTGTATCCTTTTTGGAAAAGATACAGGAATTATGGAAGGTACAAAGGTAACAAGGACAAGAAAACGGGCTGGAGTTCCTGTGGGAAGCGGATTTTTAGGCCGTGTCGTCAATGCGCTCGGTGATACTATAGACGGTCTTGGTCCTGTAAAAGAAGAGGATTATTATCCGGTAGAGCGGGAGGCTCCCGGAATAGTGGAAAGAAAATCTGTAAGTGTTCCAATGGAAACGGGTATTCTTGCTATTGATTCCATGTTCCCTATTGGCCGGGGGCAGCGAGAGCTGATTATCGGTGACCGTCAGACTGGGAAAACATCCATTGCGCTGGATACTATTATCAATCAGAAAGGAAAGGATGTAATCTGTATCTATGTTGCTATAGGACAGAAGGCATCTACAGTTGCAAAGCTGGTTAATACTCTGAAAAATAAGGATGCACTGGATTATACGGTGGTGATGGCGTCTACAGCCAGCGATCCGGCTCCTCTGCAGTATATTGCCCCCTACGCAGGAACTGCAATGGCGGAATATTTTATGCATCAGGGAAAAGATGTGCTGATCGTCTATGACGATCTGTCCAAGCATGCTGTAGCGTACAGAGCGCTGTCTCTGCTTTTGGAACGCTCTCCGGGCCGTGAAGCATATCCGGGAGATGTATTCTATCTTCATTCCAGACTTCTGGAACGGTCCTGCCGGTTAAATGACCAGCTTGGAGGAGGGTCGATCACAGCTCTCCCTGTTATAGAAACACAGGCGGGAGACGTGTCAGCTTATATTCCCACTAATGTTATTTCTATTACAGACGGACAGATTTTCCTGGAAAGCGATCTGTTTTTTGCAGGTATGCGTCCGGCAGTGAATGTGGGACTTTCCGTATCACGTGTGGGAGGAGCTGCTCAGACCAAGGCCATGAAAAAGGCCAGCGGAAGTATACGAATTGATCTGGCCCAGTATCGCGAGATGGAGGTTTTTACTCAGTTCAGTTCAGATTTGGATGAGGCTACAAAGGAGCAGCTGGCTTACGGAAAACGTCTGATGGAGCTGTTAAAGCAGCCTTTGGGCCGTCCCTTATCTCTTCATGAACAGGTGATTACGCTGTGTGCCGTGACACATAAGGTCATGCTTACGGCAGAGGTCAGACAGATCAAGGAATTCCAGATGGGAATGCTGGAGTGGTTTGACCGGAAACATCCGGAACTTGGAAATGAGATTGAGGAAACGAAGGTCTTAAGCGATGAGCTTGCAGACAGGATCGTGGCTGCGGCGAACGAGTTTAAGGAGGCAGTATGGCAAACGCAAGAGAGATCCAGAGCCGTATAAAAAGTATTAAGGATACACGCAAGATCACAAATGCCATGTATTTGATCTCATCAACCAAGCTGAAAAAAAGCAGAAAGCTTCTGGCAGATACAGAACCTTATTTTTATACTCTGCAGGGAGTAATACGACGTATTCTGCGTCATATGGAGGTTACAGAGCATCCGTTTTTTGACATGAGAGAAGATATTCCCAACGGTCAGCGTTCCAGAGGGTTGGTTGTGATCACAGGAGATAAGGGGCTTGCAGGTGCGTATAACCACAATATTCTGAAATTGGCAGGTGAGTGGATGGAAGAAAGCGGGAATAATCACCTGTATGTGGTTGGAGAACTGGGAAGACAGTATTTTTCTGCCCGGCATATTCCCATAGAAGAGCAGTTCCATTATACGGTTCAGAATCCATCCATGCACCGGGCAAGAATGATTGCCTCCCGTGTCCTTCAGGATTTTATGGATAAACGTCTGGATGAAGTCTGGGTTATTTATACAGAAATGGTAAATTCCATGAAAATGGAGGCACGGACAGAACAGCTCCTGCCTCTGAAAAAAGAAGATTTTGGAAGTCTTGTGATTCCGGCGGATACTCATCAGGAGGAGATCCAGATGGTTCCTTCTCCTGAAGCAGTACTGGATCATGTAGTACCCAATTATGTAACCGGCTTTGTATTTGGCGCCCTGGTGGAGTCTTTCTGCAGTGAACAGAATTCACGAATGATGGCTATGCAGTCTGCAAGTGATAATGGGGCAAAGCTGCTGAATGAGCTGGCTGTTGAATATAATCGTGTGCGTCAGGCTGCCATTACTCAGGAAATCACTGAGGTAATAGGCGGAGCCAGATCACAGAGAAAGAAACGATAGGAGGAGCCATGAATAAAGGAAAGATCGTGCAGGTTATGGGACCTGTAGTAGATGTGGCATTTGAGAATGGCGCTCTTCCCCATATTCAGGATGCCCTTGTGACATACAACGAAGGAAAACGCTGTGTAATGGAGGTGGCTCAGCATATTGGCGGAGATGTAGTCCGCTGCGTAATGCTGGCTTCCAGCGAGGGCCTGTATAAGGATATGGAGGTTGAGGCGACCGGAAGAGGGATCTGTGTGCCGGTAGGAGAGAAAACACTGGGACGGCTCTTTAATGTTCTGGGTGAAACAATTGACGGCGGAGAAAGTCTGGAAAAAGAGGAAAAGTGGGTTATTCACAGAGATCCGCCATCCTTTGAAGACCAGAGTCCCGTAGTTGAAATGCTGGAAACAGGAATCAAGGTGATTGACCTTCTTGCTCCGTATGCAAAAGGAGGAAAAATCGGACTTTTTGGCGGCGCCGGAGTAGGAAAGACAGTGCTGATCCAGGAGCTGATCACCAACATAGCAATGGAACATGGCGGATACTCCATTTTTACCGGAGTCGGTGAACGTTCCAGAGAGGGAAATGATCTTTGGACAGAAATGGGAGAATCCGGAGTGCTTAAAAAAACAGCGCTGGTATTTGGACAGATGAACGAGCCGCCGGGGGCCCGTATGAGAGTAGCGGAAACAGGGCTTACCATGGCAGAATACTTCCGCGATGTACAGCATCAGGATGTGCTGCTGTTTATTGATAATATTTTCCGTTTTGTTCAGGCAGGCTCTGAGGTCTCGGCTCTTTTGGGACGTATGCCCTCTGCTGTAGGATATCAGCCGACGCTGGCAACCGATGTAGGCGCACTTCAGGAGCGGATCGCATCTACAAAAAACGGATCTGTTACCTCGGTACAGGCAGTTTATGTGCCTGCAGATGATTTGACAGATCCGGCGCCCGCCACAACCTTTGCCCACCTGGATGCAACTACAGTCCTTTCCAGAAAAATTGTAGAACAGGGAATTTATCCGGCAGTGGATCCTCTGGAATCCACATCGCGTATTCTGGAAGAGGATGTAGTAGGTAAAGAGCATTATGAGGTGGCAAATAAGGTGCAGCAGATGCTTCAGAAATACAAGGAGCTGCAGGACATTATCGCTATCCTCGGTATGGAGGAGTTGTCTGAGGAGGATAAGCTTACGGTAGGGCGCGCCAGAAAAATACAGAGATTTTTGTCTCAGCCCTTCCATGTAGCTGAGAATTTTACCGGTGTTCCGGGAAAATATGTACCTGTTAAGGAAACGGTCCGGGGCTTTAAGATGATCATTGACGGAGAAATGGATTCTTATCCGGAAGCAGCCTTCTTTAATGTGGGAACCATTGATGAAGTGATCGAAAAAGCCAGGTCCATGGAGGAAAAGGAGCGGTAATATGTCAACATTCTGGCTTAAGGTCATCGCAAGTGACCATACGTTTTATAATGGAAACTGTGAAATGCTGGTCGTTCCTGCCCATGATGGGGAATTTGGGATTCTTCCACATATGGAGGCAATGATCCTGGCGATCCGGGAAGGCGTATTGAAATTCCGCATTCCTGGATCCAAGGAGATAGAAGAGGCTGTAGTGGGAACAGGGATTGTTCAGGTAGCGAACAACAGAGTCACTGTTGTTACTGACACAGCAGAGCGGCCGGAGGATATTGACCGGATCAGGGCTGAGCAGGCTTTGGAAAGAGCCAGGGAGCAGCTGCGCCAGAAACAGAGCATTGCGGAATACAAAATGTCTCAGGCGGCCCTGGCGCGGGCCCTGAACAGGCTGCAGGTTAGCCAGAAAAAGGGAACTTATTATAACGGCCTGTAGGAAGATTTATAAGCGGTCTGCACAACGCTCAGATCCAGCGGGAATTGCGGACCAGAAAGCTGCAGAAATCGTTTAATACAGGTTTATCCACACTTTTAGGGGATCGGGTAAGCGTGATCTGACGGCGGCACACCTGTCCTTCTATAGGGAGAAGCCTGACGGGGGAACTGCTCTGGGAATTCCATTCGGAGGGGAGAGGTCCCCATGAATACTGGGGCCAGAAGCCGATTCCCATTCCGGCGGCAATCAGATTGCGTACAGACTCAGTTGTGTCACTTTCAAAAACAATTCTGGGTGTAAAGCCAGCCTCCATAAAATAACTGTTGGTAATCTGGCGGATGGGTCTTGATCCTGCCAGACAGATATATCCGGCATCTTTTGTATCTGTCAGCCGTATGGAAGTGCGGTGACCATATGGAGAATGGGTGGGAACTGCAAGGTAAAGGTCTTCTTCCAGCATTACAATGGGCTGTTCGCCTGTGGGCGAAGGAATATCTGCCCGTCGGGCGGAAACACAGAGATCATAGTCATCAGACTGATCAGAAGTCTGATACAGCTGGAAATTCACATCCGGACGGAGACTGCGAAAGGCAATAATCCTGTTGGTGATTAAAGCAGACGCAGATAAAAGACGAAGCCGTATGGTATGAATAGCCTGTTCTCTTCCCATCTGCAGCTCTGCTGCCAGCTGATCCAGGCTGCTTATAATAGGAATCAGCCGTTTTTGCAGGAAGCGCCCGGCGTCATTTAATTCAATAGAGCGGCTTTTGCGTTCAAACAGAGGAACGCCAAGTTCCGCTTCCAGACGGTGGATTGCCTGAGAAAGAGCGGGCTGGGCAATCTGAAGATGTTCAGCAGCCTTTGTTATATGCTGGTATTCGGCTGCTGTGAGAAAATATCGCAATTGAAGAAGTTCCATATGTATCACCTCAAAAAAATATTTATGAAATATAGCATGAAGAAGCAGATATGTCAATGGACGGACTGCTTCTTTTTGTATGTGTTTTACAGTTTAGCTCACCTTTTAAAAGGAAAACGCTTGACGGATAAGCCAGGTACGGCTAAGATGAACATGAGTGCTGTCTCTGTTTTGAAACAGGATCAGATACAGTAAAGATAGAAAGGTGTGTGTAAAATGTACGAACTGTTATTTTTGAAACCGATTTTCAAAGAGGCCGTATGGGGCGGAAACCGGCTGAAGGATCAGTTTGGCTATGAAATCCCAAGCGACCATACCGGTGAGTGCTGGGCTATCAGTGCTCATGAAAATGGAGACTGTGAAGTGGCAGAGGGAGAATATAAGGGACAGCGTTTGTCTGTCTTATGGGCAGAGCATCCGGAATTATTTGGCAATGAGGATGGGTGTCTGGGAGATCGCTTCCCTCTTCTTATAAAGATTATTGATGCAAAGGATGATTTAAGCATCCAGGTTCATCCGGATGATGCATATGCCGCAGCCAATGAAAATGGTTCTCTGGGAAAGACAGAATGCTGGTACATTCTGGATTGTGAGCCGGATACTTCTATTGTTATAGGGCACCATGCAAAAGATAAGGAAGAGCTGAAGCAGATGGTGGAGCAGGGAAATTATTCTCAGCTGATCCGTCAGATCCCGGTTCATAAGGGAGATTTCTTCCAGATCGATCCGGGCTGTGTTCATGCTATCAAAGGCGGTACTGTGATTCTGGAGACGCAGCAGTCCAGTGATGTAACGTATCGTGTGTACGATTATGACAGAAAGTGGAACGGAGCGCCCAGAATGCTCCATGTAAAGGAAAGCCTGGACGTGATCAAGACCCCCTTTGTACCTGCAAAGGATCAGAGAAAATCGTACCATACAGAGGCGGCGGATCAGGAGCATCTGGAAACCTGCCCATTTTATACCGTAGAGAAATTCGAGGTTCATGGCTGCTGGCAGCATAAGTTTTCAGATCGTTTTGCCAATGTGAGCGTTCTGGAAGGAGAAGGAACGGTAGATGGAATTCCGGTAAAGAAGGGAACGCACTTTATTGTCCCGGCAGGTCATAATGTCTGTGAATTTAAGGGAAATATGACTCTTATCTGCTCCTGGATCCCGGCAGAGGCAAAGGAGACAAAAGAGGATCAGATTTCTATCCGTGTTTCAGACTGGAAGGGTCATACCAAGGCATTTGCACAGGATCCGGAGGAAAGCATACTGGCATTTAAGGATGTATATGAGCCGGGAGATATCATTCAGTTTCATTTTCCTGAAACAGAAGGGTATTATATGGTACGTGTAGATGATACCATGGATGAAGCTCTGGTATATATGACAAAGAAGGATCTTACGTTTGAGGTACCGTTTGATGAAAAGAAATTCTCCTACAATCCCAAGAGTTTTACTGGTGTGCGTCATTATCTGACCTGCCGTAAGGCTGCTTCATGGGAAACCGGTATTTATCGTAATCTGGCTAAAAATGTGCTTGATCAGCACGGGGACAGAGGCTGCTATCCTCATGCTTCTGCAAATGTGGAAACAAGAGGGGAGTCTGTTTTTGCAGCCCGTAATGCAATTGATGGCGTAACCGCTACTCTGAGTCACGGAAAATGGCCATATGAGTCCTGGGGCATCAACCGCAGAGATGATGCGGAACTTTTGCTGGAGTTTGGCCGTCCGGTGGACATCGATCAGGTGCGTCTGTGGACCAGAGCTGATTTTCCGCATGATAACTGGTGGGTCAGCTCAGTTCTTACCTTTTCAGATGGCACCAGAGAGGTGGTAAATATGGAAAAGAGCGAGAAGGCTCATACCTTTGCCATTACAAAGAAGGGTATTACCTGGGTACGCCTGTCTGATCTGATCAAGGCAGACGATCCATCTCCATTCCCGGCTTTAACCCAGATTGAGGTTTATGGAAAAGAAGCTTAGGAAGAGCTGTTTCCATATATTTTTAACAGATCTATATAATCTTTAACATGTTTTGGCATATACCTTCCGGGCCGGCAGGCTGCAATGGTTGTGGTAAGGACAGGTTTTTCTCCTACACAATAGCAGCCTGGCCGATCTGAACGAAGAGATGCCATATAGTTGAAATAACTTTCCGGTGCAAAGGCAGCTCCCATTCCGTCCATAGCAAGTTTGATGGACATCTGGCTGTTGCGTGTATGCAGAAGTACCGGAGGATTAATTTCATGCCGGGCGAAGAGATCCCTGGCGATGCCGCCGGTGTTCTGATCCGGATATAAAAGAATAAAATTTTCCTGAGAGAGCTTTTTTAAATCCAGCCATGGATGAGAAAAGCCCTCTTTTTTTTCGGCCTCTTTTTCAAGAGGATGGCCTTCCGGCAGTATCAGTACGATTTCCTCTGTGCGGATAACCTGATAATCTAATAATTTTGGAAAAGTATGTACATTATAAATTGTAAGGTCAATAGAGGTATTTTTCAGCGTCTGTTCAGCGACAAAGCTGACTTCCTCCATAATGTTAATTGTCACATGAGGATAGCGCCGGTGGAATTCCATCAGAGTAGGCTGCAGTAAAGTGCTTCCGAGCATGATGGGAATGGCAATATTGAGCCGTCCATGGGCTCTTCGGGTAATATCTTCATATTCCTGATCCCATTCCTGGCCAAAGGCTGCGATCTGTTCGGCATAGTATAGATAGCGTTCTCCCATATAAGTAGGGATGTATCCCTGTTCCAGACGGGAAAAGAGGGGGGAGCCAAGCTGCTGTTCCAGATTCTTGAGGTATTTGCTGAGAGAAGGCTGGGAGATAAACAGGGCTTTTGCTGCTTTTCCGATGCTTTTATAGTGTGCAATAGCCAGAATGTAGCGTGCTTCTTTTAAATCCATGGATTAACCTCCTTTTTAATCAGTATATCATAGCTTTACTGCATAAAAAATATAGAAATTATGTATTGGACGGAATGTATATTACTTTTTATAATAAATTCAGAATTAAAAATTAGTATAATTAATGAATGTATTCAGAATGGAGGAAGAACATGAAGAAAAGCAGTACATGGATGATGCTGGCTCCCGGGCTGATCATTTTGCTGTTGTGTCTGGGTCTGCCCCTTATAAGTGTGCTGGCCCCTACATTTACAGCAGGACAATATCCTCTCAGTGCGTATGTGGAGTTTTTTCAGGATGAGTACTACAGAAAAATTCTGTTTCGCACCCTGAAAATTGCAGTTATTACCACAGGGATCTGCATGGCAGGAGGGATTCCCACCGCATATTTTATAAGTCGGTGTGATAAAAAATGGAGAGGTCTTCTTCTGGCAGCATCCATTTTTCCAATGATGACAAATTCTGTGATCCGAAGTTTTGCCTGGATCAATATTTTAGGAAGCAACGGTATAATCAACCGCATTCTGCTGGCTCTCAATGTAGCTGATAAGCCCATGAAGCTTCTTTATACAGATTTTGCTATTATTATCGGTTCTGTGTATCTGTTTCTTCCTCTTATGATCGTTACGGTTACAGGTGTAATGGAGAATATAGATGATGATATGATGGAGGCGGCTCAGAGTCTGGGAGCAGGACGATTTGAGGCTTTTATGAAAGTGATTTTCCCTATGAGTCTTCCGGGAATTATAGTAGGAGGTATCCTTGTTTTCACAGGAACCCTCACTGCATATACAACACCTCAGCTGCTTGGAGGAAACAGCAATATGGTTCTGGCAACTCTGATTTATCAGAGAGCCATGTCTGTAGGGGATTGGAACGGGGCTTCTGCAGTAGCGCTGATTATGATCGTAATTACTCTTATAGTAATCAGGGGCTTTAATGCTCTGGCAGCAAGATTGGATAAAAGAGGAGGAAAATAATGAAAAAGAACCGTTGGCTGACAGTTTATGCTGTCCTGGTATTTTTGTTTTTGATGATCCCTCTGGTGATTATTACCGTTACGGCTTTTGGAGGAGGAAGTGCGATTACATTTCCAATTGATTCTTTTTCCCTAAAATGGTTTGGAAATGTTTTTGCTTTGAAGTCTTTCCGGCGTTCCTTTCTGACCAGTCTGGAAGTGGCATTCCTTGCAACCTTTATTGCTCTTTTGGTGGGAATTCCTGCAGCATACGCACTGGCACGGTCAGGAATCCGCGGAAAACAGCTTCTGCGATCCGTATTTTTGTCTCCAACCATTGTTCCTGGGATTGTAGTAGGTTTTATCCTGTATCAGTTCCTGATCCTGACTTTCCGCCTTCCGGTTATGGCAAGTCTTCTGGCAGGACATTTTCTTGTAACTCTGCCTTATGTAATCCGTGTAGTTGGTTCTGCTATGGAGCAGTTTGATTTTTCTATTGAAGAAGCTGCCTGGAGTCTGGGATGTCCTAAGGGAGCAGCATTTTTTAAAGTGGTTCTCCCCAATGTAACCTCCGGTATTTCATCTGCTTTTATGCTGGCTTTTATCAACTCATTTAATAATATTCCTGTATCCATGTTTTTAACGGGTCCCGGTGTCAGCACCTTCCCGGCAACACTGATGAATTATATTGAATACAATTATGACCCTACGGTGTCCGCTGTTTCTGTGCTTTTAATGGCAGCTACTGTACTTATTATGGTGATCGTGGACAGGACCCTGGGAATTGCTTCACTGGCAAAATAGGAGGATAAGAAAATGGCATTTATGACATTAGAGAAAATCGGCGTCAGCTATGATAAGAAAAAACAGATCTTAAAGGGCCTGGATCTGTCTGTGGAAAAAGGCGAGCTGGTATCACTCCTTGGTCCCAGCGGATGCGGAAAGACTACGACTCTTCGGGTAGTGGCCGGCTTTATTGAACCAGGTGAAGGAACCTTTACACTGGACGGAGAAGATATGACAAAGGTTCCGGTACACAAACGAAATTTTGGAATAGTATTTCAAAGCTATGCCCTTTTTCCGCATCTGACGGTATATGATAATGTGGCTTTTGGACTGCGTACGCGCAAGATGGATAAGGCACAGATTGACAGAAAGGTAAAAGAGATTCTGGAGGTTTGCGGCCTGACAGAGCTGTCTGGCCGTTTTCCGAGAGAAATGTCCGGTGGACAAAGACAGAGAGTTGCTCTTGCGAGAGCACTGGTAATCGAACCTAAGCTTCTTCTTTTAGATGAGCCCCTGAGTAATCTTGATGCAAAACTTCGCATCAGTATGAGAGTCGAAATTAAGCGCCTTCAGAAAAAACTGGGAATTACTACTTTGTTTGTTACTCACGATCAGGAAGAATGTTTCTCTATTTCTGATAAAGTGGCTGTTATGAATGGAGGGATCATCGAACAGTATGACACACCGGAACAGATTTACAGACAGCCTGCCACAGAGTTTGTAGCCCGGTTTATTGGATTTGAAAATTTCCTGAATCTGGAAAGATGTGGGGATGGAAGTTATCTTGCAGGCGGTCAGAGCCGTTTCTGTTCTTTTATGGAATGTCCGGAAGGAGAATTTACAGGAACGATCAGACCGGATGATATCCGTATTGCAGCACCGGATCAGCAGGAAAATGTTATTACCGGAAGAATCGGCGTTCGCACCTTTCTTGGAAAGAGCTATCAGTATGAAGTGGAAACAGCTGCTGGTGTTCTGAAGGTTAACATGAATACGGAATGTATCTATGCTGAGGGGGATCAGATTCGTCTGTATCTTCCTGAGGATAAGCTGATCCTGGTACGGCGGTAAAAAGCAGAAAATTGAAATTATTATAAAAGGAGAAAAAAGATGAAAAAGAGAGTATTAGCAGCAGTCTGCATGGCAGCTATGGCAGTAACAGCCTGTTCCGGTGGAGCAGAAGGAGAAGGTGCACAGGCAGGTGGAAAGCAGAAACTGGTTCTGTCTACGTATGGTTTGAGTGAGGATATTTCAGCAGAGGAGGTTTATGCTCCTTTTGAAGAACAGTTTAACTGCCAGATTGTGACAGAAACCGGAGGAACCAATGACAGATATACTAAGCTGAAGGCAGACAGTGAAACTACGATTGATGTAATTGAACTGTCTCAGGCTATGGCTGCCAAGGGTGCAGAGGAAGGTTTGTTTGAGACCATTGATTTAAGTAAAATTGAACATGCCTCTGATCTGATCGCGGCAGCAAAGACGCTGGCTGACAATGGTCAGGGTGTTCCTTATACTATTAACAGTATTGGGATTATGTATAATCCGGAAGCAGTAGGGTTTGAGATTACAGGCTTTGATGATCTGTGGAAGCCGGAACTGGCAGGTATGGTATCTATTCCCGAGATTACTACAACCTTCGGACCGGCTATGGTATATATGGCCAGTGATCATGCAGGAGTTGATATTAAAACCGATAACGGAGAGGCTGCTTTTAAGGCACTGGAGGAATTAAAGCCAAATCTGGTAAAAACATATGCCAAATCCTCAGACCTGATCAACATGTTTACGTCCGGTGAAGTAGCAGCTGCTGTAGTGGGAGACTTTGGTGTTCCGACGATTAAGGCAGCAAATCCTGATCTTGTATACGTAACTCCGGAAGGAACCTATGCGAATTTTAACACCATCAGTATTACGAAGAATTGCCAGAATAAAGAACTGGCTTATGAGTATTTAAATTACCGTTTAAGTGCAGAGCTTCAGTCTAAGACAGGAAAAGCCTTAAATGAGGCTCCAACGAATAAAACAGTTACGTTTACAGAGGAGGAGTCCCAAAATATGACATACGGTCCGGCAGCAGAAAAAGCAAAAGTTCTGGACTATGGCTTTGTTAATCCTCTTTTAAATCAGTGGATCGATCAGTGGAACAGAATTATCAATAACTAAAGGAGCAGGAACTATGTCCCCGGATTATATTATAAGAAATGTCAATATCTACCAGACTTTCCGTCAGTGTTTTGAACTCCGGGATGCAGCTGTAAAGGACGGCCGTTTTTATGCCGTCCTTCCTGTTAATTCGGGTGTTTATCCCGAAGGCGTTCCCGTCTATGATGCGCAGGGGCGTTATATGATCCCGGGGCTGATTGATATTCATATGCATATAGAAAGCTCCATGACCTGTCCGTCCCGTTTCGGACCGCTGGCTCTGTCTCATGGGACTACAACGATAGTGGCAGATGCACATGAGATTGCCAATGTGTTCGGCATGAAAGGGATTGCGGAATTTCAATCTCAGAAAACAGAAATGGATATTTTCTGGGCTATTCCTTCCAGCGTTCCGGCTACAGATACAGCTTTGGAAACATCTGGAGCCACTATTACACCTGAGGATGCAGCAGCTCTTTTGGAGGACAGAAATATCCTTTGTCTGGGAGAAGTGATGAATTTTAAGCAGCTGGCTCCTGAAGATGACAGAGATACGCCGATTCGGCAGATGATTCGTCTGTGTCGGAAGAAAAGAGGAAGGGATATCCGTTTGGAGGGACATTGCCCCAGAATTTCCGGTGCTGACTTAAACCGGTTTATTTATGAAGGAATTGATGCGGATCATACTCAGCAGACTCCCGAGTCTGTTCTGGAAAAGACAGATCTTGGAATGTTTCTGGAACTGCAGAGAAAATCCCTGACGCCCGAGGTGGTAGAAACGCTGAACCATTATAATCTGTACGAAAATACTGCACTTGTAACGGATGATGTTATGCCGGATCAGCTTTTGAAGGGGCATCTGAATCAGATTGTGCGGACAGCTGTTCTGGCAGGAATGCCGGTGGAAAAGGCAATTTACTGTGCCACTTATACACCGGCCAGAAGAATGCATCTGGATGACAGAGGAATGATTGGTCCGGGAAAACTGGCTGATTTTGTGTTCCTTAAAGATCTGGATACCATGGAACCGGAAGCAGTGGTGAAAGAAGGACGCCTTGCCTGGATTGAGGGAGATTCCCGCTGCGGTATGGAAGAAGAAACGAACTTTCCGGAGCATTTTTATCATTCCGTCCACTGCAGGCCGGCTGTACTGGAGGATTTCATCCTGAAAGCACCGGTGAAATTTGGGCATGTTACAGCCAATGTGATGCAGATTAATACATTCGGAACAGCAACCCGACACATAAAGCGCCAGCTTCCGGTAAAGGATGGAATTATCTGCTGGCAGGAAGCAGGGCTGAGTCTGGCAGTTCTCTATGAGCGCCACGGAAAAAATGGAAATATAGGTTACGGACTTGTGGAAGGAGCATTTGCAAAGAAGGGAGCTGCAGCTACAACCTGGTGTCATGACAGTCATAATCTGCTGGTTTTAGGAACTTCTCCTGAGGATATGGTTTTGGCTCAGAAACGTATTTTAGAGCTTGAGGGAGGATACTGTATTTTTTCAGACGGCTGTTGTCTGGGGCAGGTACAGCTGAATGTGGCAGGAATTATAAATGAAGGTTCTCTTGAAAAACTTTCCTGTGAACTGGGACAGATAAGAAAGAGCATGGCTTCTCTGGGATATAAAAATAATAATGAAATCATGTCCATGTCTACTCTGGCGCTTCCTGTTTCCCCGGCATTAAAGCTTACAGACAGAGGATTGCTGGATGTAAAAACCCAGAAACAAGTAGAGCTTATCGAGGTATAAAGATGAAAACCATAATCACTAACTCTATTATCATTACAATGAATTCTGATATGGAGGTGTTTCCTGACGGCTATGTGAAAATAGAAGGTACGAAGATTCTGGAGACAGGGCCTTCCTGTGATCTGAAGGAGACAACAGAAGAATTAAGAGCTGCTGGCTGGCAGATAAAAGACGGAAAAAGAGGAATTCTTATGCCTGGTATGGTTAATACACACTGCCATCTGGGAATGATTCCATTTCGGGGACTGGGCGATGACTGTAAAGACCGGCTTCGTGTGTTTCTGCTTCCAATGGAGCAGAAGGCTATGAGCCGGAGAATGGCAGCACTTTCCAGCCGCTATGCAATTTGCGAGCTGCTGCTGTCCGGAGTTACTTCCGTAATGGATATGTATTATTTTGAGGCTGCTGTAGCTCAGGTTATGGATCAGACAGGAATCAGGGGAATTGCCGGACAGACATTAATGGATGAAGGCGGATGTGACGCTTCTGATGCAGATCAGTCTCTGAGTATGGCAAAAGAACTGATAGAAACATACAGAATGCATCCACGTATCAGTGGATGTGCTGCACCTCATGCTACTAATACTTGCAGTCCGCAGATTCTGAAAAAAGCCTGGGAACTTGATACTGCCAATCAGGTACCATTTACTCTTCATGCAGCAGAAATGGATTACGAGATGACCTGGCTGGCACAAACACGGGGCTGTACGCCGGTTGGATACCTGGATCAGCTGGGGGTCCTTTCAAATCAAACGGCTGCAGCTCACTGCATCCATCTGACGGATCGTGACATAGAAATTTTAAGGCAGAGAGGAAGCGGAGTGTGTCACTGTATCGGCTCCAATGCCAAGGCGGCGAAGGGAGTAGCACCGGTGCTTAAGCTGTTAAAGGAAGGTGTTTCGGTAGGCCTTGGAACAGATGGACCGGCCAGCGGCAATACTCTGGATCTCTTTACGCAGATGCGTTTGTGCGCCGGATTTCAGAAAAACAACAGCCATGACAGAAGTGCCATGCCTGCAAAAGATATTGTTTCCATGGCGACCCGTCAGGGAGCCAGGGTTCTGGGACTGGAAGAAAAAACAGGTTCTATTGAACCTGGCAAAGAAGCAGACCTGGTACTGGTGGAAACAGATTCTCCCAATATGTTTCCTGTTTACGATCCCTATTCTGCCCTGGTTTACAGTGCCAATGCATCCAATGTGAGAGATGTATATGTGGCAGGTACCTGCCTGGTTCAGGATAAAAAATTGGTTTATGAGGATTTTGAGTCGATCAGAAGAGAACTTTCAGACTGTATGGGAAGAAGTGCCTTTGGAGAGATGCAGGAGCTGCATCGGCTGTAAAAAAATTGACAGAAAAAATGATTTCCATTAAACTGTAAATACTCATTAAAAACACAACAGGAGAATGAACGAATGAATCTGAAAACAGTATCGGAAATCAAGGGTACAAATCAGAATAAAACAGGAGAACGGGAACTGCTGGCAGTCAGTTTTGGAACCAGCTACAAAAACACAAGAGAAAGAACCATTGAAGCCATAGAAAGAGATATGGAGAGCGCTATGCCGGAATATATCCTGCATCGGGCTTTTACAAGTCAGATTATTATTAACCGGGTAAAACAAAAAGAAAATCTGGTTATTGATAATGTAAGAGATGCTTTAAAGCATGCGGTAGAGAATGGTGTAAAAACACTGATCATTCAGCCTACACATATGATGAAGGGATTTGAATACCAGGATCTGGCTGAAGAAGCATCGGAGTACAGGGCATTATTTGAATACATGGCTGTGGGAGAGCCGCTTTTGACATCAGAGGAAGATTTTGAAACAGTGATCCGCGCTATTACCGAAGATACAAAGGAATATGATGATGGTGAGACAGCTGTTTGCTTTATGGGACACGGTACAGAGGCAGAAGCTAATCAGGTATATAAAAAGCTTCAGAGTATTCTCCTGCAAAAGGGGTTTACGAATTATTATATAGGGACTGTAGAAGCGGAGCCGTCTATTGAAGATGTACTCAGGGAAGTGAAAAAAGGATCCTATAAGAAGGTTGTACTTCAGCCGCTTATGATCGTGGCAGGAGACCATGCAAACAATGATATGGCAGGAGACGAAGAAGGATCCTGGAAAAGGGAATTTGAAAGGGCCGGATATGAAGTCAGCTGTGTTTTAAAAGGACTGGGAGAGATTGAACTGATACGGCATCTGTTTGTCAGTCATGCAAAAGCAGCCGGAGAGCTGTTTTTGCCGGAAACAGGAAAAGAGTAACAAAAATTGATGTATTTCATACATAAACCTGATAGTAAATTTTACATTTCCTTTCTATACTTATATTTATCAGGGAATAGCAGGCCTGAAAACTAAAAGAAGAAGGGAAATGTTATGAAAAAGAAGAGAGTTATGGCCGGAATTCTGGTCGGAGCGTTGGCTGTAGGCGGTCATCAGGTGTGGGCTGCGACTGTCCATTACAATGACTCATCCGTAACCGGAGGGAGTGCAGAATGGCAGGCGTGGACCAGACAGTGGGAGCAGCTGGCAAATGACTATACTCAGGTATCCCTTACTCCGGGAGCGGCAGCGTCTCAGCTGAATTTTGCATGGTATAGCGAGGGCGAAAATGCAACTCCGGTGGTATATTTTGGAATGGACGCAGATGACTTAAAGGCCTGGGAAGGTCAGGCATCTGGTGTGGATACAAACCTTACAGGTGGAAAAGTTTATTCTTACAATTATGTGACTGTAGACGGACTGAAAGAGAACAGTACATATTACTATTCTGTTGAAAAAAACGGCGTCAGGACTCCGGCAGAGGTTTATAAAACGGGCAGCTTCAGCAATGTAAATATTCTTTACGTCGGCGATCCGCAGGTGGGCGCTTCAAAGGGACAGCCCCAGGGAGAGGGTAAGCTGTCAGCGGATCCAGGCGCAGCGAACACTGCGGCCCGTAATGATGGATTTGGCTGGGATCGTACGCTGGATATTGCCCTGGCAGAAAACCCTGATCTTAATTTTGTGATTTCTGCTGGTGATCAGGTGAATAAAACCGGAAAGCCTAAGGAAGAAGAGTATGCTGCATACCTATCCGCAAGCGCATTAAAGAGTCTTCCGGTAGCCACTACCATCGGAAACCATGACTCTTTAAATAAAGACTACAGCTATCATTTTAATAATCCCAATCCTACCAATTTAGGCATGACTGAGGCCGGCGGGGATTATTACTATACATATGGCCCGGGTTTGTTTATTGTTTTAAATACGAATAATTACAATGTGGCAGAACATGAGCAGGCCATTAAACAGGCGGTAGAGAATTTCCCTGATACAAAGTGGCGTATTGTTACGATCCATCAGGATATTTACGGATCCGGTCTGGATCATTCCGATACAGACGGTATGATCCTCCGTACTCAGCTGACGCCTGTATTTGACAAATATGATGTAGATGTGGTTTTGCAGGGACATGACCATACATACAGCCGTTCTAAGCTGCTTTATGGGGATGGAAAAACGCATGGCGCGTATGAATTCCGTCTGGATGAAACAGGCAGTGACTATGACTGGGATCACGCCTATAATGTAAATACAGATGAGTCTATTGCGCTGTATCCGGAGGATGAGCCGTCGGCAGCCTTAAAGGAAGCCTTTGCCCAGGATAACCATTGTTATACGATCGAAGGTTCCGGTCAGTCCGTTGTAACAAATCCTAAGGGAACGCTGTATATGACGGCTAACTCTGCATCCGGATCCAAATATTATGAGCTTACAAATACCCAGCAGGATTATATTGAGGTAAGAAGCCAGAACTGGCTCCCCAGCTATTCTGTGATCAATCTTACTTATGATGATTTCAAGATTACCAGTTATCAGATTACGGATAATGGAAAGGTAGAGACAATAGACAATACCTTTACCATTCACAAGACAGGCAGCAGATAACAGGAAAATGAAAGATATAGAAAACTTAGCTGTAAAAAAATTACTGATCCTGGCGGCCGTTGTGCTTCTTAGCGCTCTGGCCGTCGTAAATCTGAACCATATTTCAAAAACCAGACTGGTCAATCGGACAGGGCAGAGCTTTGAAACGGGAGTGGTCGTACGTATTCTGGAGGACAACATTCAGGAAGACGGCATGAGAGTGGGACAGCAGACGGTGGTTGTGCGGATGACAAGCGGCGAAAAAAAAGGGCAGGAGCTTATCACAACCAGCAGCGCCGGATATTTATTTGGAGCGGCGTGTACAGTAGGGATGCGTGTGGTGGTCATTCAAAGCATAGCAGGCGATTCTGTGATCACAAGCGTATATTCCAGGGACAGGACAGCCGTAATGATTGGTTTTGCAGTCCTGTATCTGGCGATTTTATGTATTGTAGGCGGTAAAAAGGGGCTGCGCGGAGCCTTAGGGCTGGTTTTTACGTTTGGTGCAATTGTGTATGTTTATCTTCCGGCTGTTTATCTGGGAAATTCACCGTTTTGGACGGCTGTTTTTATCTGCGCAGTGACCACGCTGGTTACGATGTATCTGATCGGCGGAGCGGGAGAAAAGACACTGTGCGCTACTGTTGGGACGTTATCGGGAGTAATTATTGCAGGCTTCACAGCTACTGTTTTTTCACAGCTTTCCGGAATTACCGGATGGAATGTATCAGACATAGAAAGCCTGCTTACTTTATACGAAACAAATGGGATTAAAATAGGAGGGCTGCTTTTTTCCGGCCTTCTGATCAGTTCTCTTGGAGCCGTTATGGATGTGGCAATGTCTATTTCCAGCGCGATGAAAGAACTCTGCGACCAGAATCCGTCAATTACCAGACTGGAGCTGATGAAGTCGGGAATGCGGGTAGGACGGGATATGATGGGAACAGATTCCAATACCCTGATTCTGGCATTTGCAGGAAGCAGTGTATCGATGCTTCTTATGGATTATGCCTATGATCTGCCATTTCTTCAGATCATTAACTCAAATAACATAGGAATTGCAGTCATGCAGGGGCTTTCCGGCAGTTTTGGCATTGTTCTCAGTGTTCCAGTTACTGTGATATTTGCTGCGTTTGTGTATTGTAGAAAAAAATAAAGAGTGCTTTATGGCAGCGGAAGGAATGTTATCCGCTGCCTTTTTGTAATAAAAAAGTAAGGGAGTAAAATATAAAAGCATGCTATAATGGAGATGTACCAAACAAATATGATGTATTGCAGGAGGAAATGCATATGAATATGATTGGATGACTGTTTGGAATCCTTATGGCACTGACCATCTGGGCCGGTATGATCGCGCTGTTTTTTTATATTGCATACCGTGTGATACGGACCGCAGTTAAGCATGGAGTTATGGATGCCTATGAAGAAATCCATAAATAAAACTGTCGGAAACGGTACAGCTGTTCTTCTGGTATTTCTGGCAGCATGGATATTTTTTTGCCGGATTCCCTCTTTGGGACTGCCGGATGAAAAGGAGGCAGAACTTTTCTCCGGCCCGGATACCAGACGGGAGAAACAGACTGTATGTATAAGACAGGAAGAGCAGCTTGCTGAGCTTTCGGAGCTTCCCGTATATGGACAAACGTATGACGGAGACGGGATGCAGAGCTTGATAAGCTTCCGGCAGGAGTCTGGTATGTGGCGGCAGAAACGGACCCGAAGGGCCGTTATATAGAAGAGCTGGAGCAGTGGGAGCATTTCGGAAGCCAGTTTGTATTCTGTATGATAAAGGAGGAAGCGGCATGAAACTTATATTTAAGCAGAGACTGTTTTCATGGTTTGACAGCTATGATATCTATTACGAAGACGGAACCACTGCCTATACTGTAAAAGGACAGCTTTCCTGGGGACACTGCCTGAAAATATACGATGGTCAGGGACGTGAGGCCGGTATGGTGAAGGAACGTATTTTTACCATGCTGCCCAGATTTGAGCTGTATCTGGGACAGGAATATGCAGGCTGCATCAGTAAGGAATTGACCTTTTTTAAGCCGCGCTACAATATTGACTGCAATGGCTGGCATGTGGAAGGGGATTTTCTGGAATGGGATTATAAGATCTTAGACCGGAACGGAAGGCTGGCAGCGGCGGTTTCAAAGGAACTATTCCGCATGACAGATACATATGTAATCGACGTGGAAGATTCGTGGGACGCCCTCTGCGCCCTGATGGTGGTGCTTGCCATTGATGCGGAAAAATGTTCCCGGAATTAGGAGAGTATATGAAGGTTTTAGTCAGCGCCTGTCTTCTGGGCGAAAACTGTAAGTATAATGGAAAGAATAACAGAAATGAGGCGGTTCTTCGTTTTGTAGAGGATAAGGAGGTTATTTCCATCTGTCCGGAGCTTTTAACCGGACTGGGTGCGCCTCGTACGCCTGTAGAGCTGTCCGGAGGCCGGGTGGTAGACAGGGAAGGAAAGGACAGAGATGCCCTGTACCGAAAGGGCGTGGAAATGGCTCTGGAACAGATAAAGGATATGTATATTGACCTTGCCATTCTTCAGTCGCGCAGTCCTACCTGCGGAGTACGCCAGATTTATGACGGCACCTTTACAGGGAGAAAGATTGATGGGATGGGAATTTTTGCTCGTGAGCTGAAAGAGCGTGGAATCCCTCTTATGGATGCAGAGGAGTGTGAAGGATGAGCCTGTACGCCATAGGTGATCTCCATTTGTCCTTTACGGCCAACAAGCCTATGGATATATTTGGAAAAGAATGGAAGGATCATGTAAAAAAGATCGAAAAGAACTGGAATAAGATGATTTCTTCCGGGGATACAGTGGTTCTCGCAGGGGATCACTCCTGGGGGAGAAATTTAAAGGAAGCAGAGGCTGATCTGGAATTTATTGCGTCCCTTCCCGGACGCAAGATTCTTCTGCGGGGGAATCACGATATGTTCTGGGATGCAGGAAGGACAAAAAGGCTGAATGAAAAATATAATGGCCGTCTTTTCTTTCTCCAGAACAATTTTTATTCTTATGGAAATACGGCATTGGTAGGAACCAAAGGATATTGCTATGAGGGAAAGGACAGCCCGGAGCATTTTGAAAAGCTGGTAAAGCGGGAGCTGGAGCGCCTGCGGCTGTCCTATGAGCTGGCTGTGGCAGCAGGCTATACCTCTTTTATTCAGTTTCTTCACTATCCGCCTACCAGTATTGGAGAAGAGGAAAGCGGTTTTACCCGGATGGCGCTGGAATATGGGGCAGATCAGGTGATTTACGCTCATTGCCATGGGAAAGATCGCTTTCAGGACAGTTTTCTGGGAAATGTAGATGGGGTGAATTACCGTCTGGTGTCCTCTGATTATTTGAAATTTAAACCGGAACGGATTCTTCCTTAATCAGGTGCCTCTTCTGTCTGTTTCAGGCTCTGCATATACTGATGCATGGATTCGGCCACAATTTTACTGTGGGCTACGGCTTCCACCACTGTCCGCGCACCGTTTACCACATCTCCGGAGGCAAAGATGCCGGGACGGGTGGTATGACCGGTTTCATCTGCCACCAAAAGACCTTTGGCATCAGCAGCCAGTCCCTCAGTGGTGTTGACAATCCGGTTCTGTGGACCCTGACTGATGGAAATAATCACGCTGTCAGCGGGGTAAAGGGTTTCGCTTCCGGGAATTTCGGTGAGACGGCCTTCTTCATCCTCGGCCATATCCTTAAAGATTACTCCTTCATCTGTGATTTCCACAGGAGCCTTGTTGTATTCAAACTGAACTCCCTCCAGCTGGGCATAGCTGAATTCATGGTGGCTGGCTGCCACCTTTTTTGTGATGGAAAAGCAGGTCAGATAGCGTACGCCTTTTCGGATGGCGGTTCTTGCCACATCCATAGCGGCATTCCCCGCTCCGATCACAATAACCCGTTCGCCCAGGCAGTAACTGTCAGGATTATTCAGATAATTGATTCCAAAGTGCACATGTCCCAGCGTTTCGCCTTTGATATGAAGGGCATTGGGCTTCCATACACCGGTTCCTACGAAAATAGCTTTATAGCCGTCGCGGAAGAGGTCGTCAATACCGATTGCCCCTCCGATATGGGTGTTTGGCCGGAATTTGATGCCTTTCAGATCCAGATGGCGGTATTTGAAATCGTCCAGAACAGACTTTGGAAGGCGGAATTCAGGAATGCCGTAGCGCAGTACGCCTCCAATCTGGTCCTTACCCTCAAAGATAGTCACATCATAGCCGTACCGTGCCAAAATCACTGCGATGGTCAGGCCGGCAGGGCCGGAGCCGACGATTGCTGCACGGATGCCGTTTGATGGAGCCGGCCCCTTTGTCATTTTGTTGGCATAGGTGGTGGAAATATAGCTTTCAATGGTTGAAAAATGGACCGGAGCGCCCTTGCGTCCCAAAACGCAGTGGCCCTCGCACTGATTTTCATGGTTGCAGACCAGACTGCACACAGTGGTCAGCGGATTATTTTCAAAGAGCATCCGCCCGGCCTCATCTAATTTCCCTTCCTTTAAGAGGCGGATCACCTGGGGAATCGGAGTGCTGATGGGGCAGCCCTTTTGACACTGGGGAACTTTGCAGCCAAGGCAGCGGCTGGCTTCATCCATAACATGTAATGCCATATTGATTTCCTTTCTACTTGTTTTTTTCTATCTTATCATAAAAGAAAATCTGTTGCCAGTGCATAATGGCATGTATCTGATTCTGATACGAATGATAAAAAATGCACAATCTTAAAAGCATGACACAAACGTTTGGGTAAAAGTTTCACAAAGTATCCCCGGTCTGTGTTACTATGAAGACAGAAATAAAAATATAAGAACGGGAGAGGTATCATTATGAGCAGACAGTTATTTTACAATGGACGTGTATACAGGGATCATCGGTTTGAAACGCTCTGTGTTCTTTCTGAAAATGGTGTGCTCACCGAGATCGGAGAATGGATTTCTGCTCCTGAGGCAGAGCGCATTGATTTAAAGGGACGCCGTCTGGTGCCGGGATTTTTAGATATCCATACCCATGGTGCTGCTGGGGTGGATGTAAACAGCGCAGACCCTGATGGATATGAGAAGATCAGCCGCTTTATGGCATCTCAGGGTACAACTGGCTGGCTGGGTTCTGTGCTCACAGATACGAAGGAGCAGACACTGGCCTGTATTGAAGCATATAAACAGTGGAAGGACATGGAACACAAAGGCGCCGCCATGATGGGGATCCATCTGGAGGGTCCATTTTTAAGCCCAGAGTATAAGGGCGCTATGCCGGAGCATCTGCTGCAGAGTAAAAATATTCCTCTGATCGAGGAATACCAGAAGGCTGCCCAGGGGGAAATACGTTACATTACGGTTTCGCCTGAGGTAGATGGCATGGTAGAGGATATCCCCAAATTAAAGGCTCTTGGCATCCAGGTAGCCATCGGCCATTCTGGGGCAGATTATGATACGGCCAGAGCGGCCGTTGCAAATGGAGCAATGGCGTCGACCCATACAGGAAATGCAATGAAGCTGCTCCACCAGCATTTTCCTGCCATCTGGGGAGCGGTGCTGGAGGATGACCGTGTTTACTGCGAGGTGATCTGCGACGGCCGCCATCTGCATCCGGGAACGGTGCGCTTGATCTTAAAGACAAAGGGGCTTGAGCGGGTAGTAGCTGTGACTGATTCGATCATGGCTGCGGGTCTGCCGGATGGAGAGTATCGCCTGGGCGTTAATGAGGTTGTGGTCATTGACGGGGATGCAAAACTGAAAGAAAATGGTACACGGGCAGGAAGTACCTTGACTTCGGGAAAAGCACTGAAAAATCTGATTGCCTTTACAGGGCGGCCGGCAGAGGAGCTTATTCCGCTTCTCACAGAAAATCCGGCAAAGCTTCTGGGCATGGATGGCCAGAGGGGATTTATCCGCCAGGGACTTTTCGCAGACTTTGTGGTGTTGGATGAGAATGATGGGGTAGAAGAAACTTATGTACAGGGACAGCGTGTTTTTTAAAATTTCCTGACATTTATTATAATTTCGTCAGAAATGTGTAAGTTGGCAATCCGAAACGCCTGTGCTATACTGTAAATGTGCTCAGACAGAAGGTGCACAGCAGAGATAGGTGAGAGGATGATTCGGATGAATACAGGACGAAAATGGTTTATAAAAGCAGCAGCTCTTGCCTGCGCGGCGATGCTTATGACTCCCCTTACAGCCTTTGCAGGCTGGCAGAAAGAGGGAGATACCTATGCGTATTATGAAGAGGATGGCACCCGGGTGGTCAATGACTTCCGTAGATCAGGCAATCAGTGGTTTTACCTGGATGAAAACGGCCATATTTTAAAGAACTGTCAAAGGGAAATCAACGGAAAGCTTTATACATTCAATGAAAGAGGCGCTATGGACTCAAGTCCTTCCCGCAGATCAGGGGAAGGGAGTAAAAGCAGTGTATCAGGCTCTTCTTTTACAGCTATCAGCAGCCGGCAGCAGTATTTAAACAAAACAGCAAATCCCTATATGAACAATCAGACAGTTCAGTGGTTTAATGCTGCCTGTGCGATTCTTACCCGGCACAATGCCGGCAATATCCGTGCCTTTGGCGGTGGCTTAAAGCTTGCGGGAAAGGAAGAGAACGGCGAGGAGATGGATAGGGCGGCAAAAGATCAGAATCGTCAGATGTTAAAGACCAGCTGGGGGATCTCAGACCGTTCTTCGGCAGACCGTGTTTTACAGGAGCTTTTATCGTCGGCATCAGCAGAAAATTCTGCCTATGATTACAGCAGGGCCATGTCCAATCTGGGTTTTTATTATCTGGCGGATTATTATACAGAGACAGAAGCTTTGGATCGGGCGTTAGAGGTGGCAAAGGAAATACAGAAGAGCTTTTCTTCCTGGGAGGAATTTGTAGAGGATTATCTGAAGGGCTATGAAGAGCGTTCCGGCGACAGCTCAAAAGAGAGAAGAGAAATTTATGAAAATCTGAAAGCAAGTCAGTGGAATCCTTATGAGGTGGACTGGAATTTAAAGCTTAAAAAGAGCTGGTAAGAGGCTTTATACAGGATAGGAAAGAGGATCACCCCTCAGGGCGGAATGGAAAGACCAGTCTGAGGGGTGATTTTTAAGCATATGATGTTATACAGTTCTGGATTTTGCGATATATACCGGGAAGGTGTCTGAACCCTTTAATTCCTTATCGGCTGTAACCGTCACGTTCTTATCGGTGATCACATATTCAAGATCAGCGCCTTCTTCGATCACAGTATCCTGCATAAGAACGCAGTTTTTTACCCTTGCGCCCTTTGCGATTTTTACACCGCGGAACAGGATAGAGTTTTCTGCTTCTCCCTCGATTACACAACCGTCCGCTGCCATGATATTATTTGCACGGGAGCCGTTGATGTAGCGGGTGGGGTTGTCATCACGGATCTTTGTATATACGGGACTGGGGGAAAACAGAGCATCCAGATTTTCATCATCCAGCAGCTTCATGTTTTCGTCAAAGTAGCTATTCATATCACAGATCCGGGCGGTATAGCCGTCAAAACGGAAGGATCGGATATCCAGTTTGTCAATCTGCGGCGCTAAAATGTCGCGTTCAAAATATACATAGCCGCGGATAAAGGCTGTATTGATGAGATCGATCAAGAGTTCTCTTGACATAACGCAGATATTTAAGTAGAAATTCTGATTTCCGGTCTCCTTGGCGTTGATATAGATTTTGGAAACCTTGTCGCCAGCCAGGCTTAATGTATAGTACAGTGCAGAACTGTTCACAGGTGCCCCCAAGAGACCTGCGGGAAGAGGTTCTTCCTTGTAAGCCATGGTTACGTCGGCTTTGCTGGCTTCATGAGCTTCTATGAGAGCGTTGAAATCAAAGTTTAACGCAATATTGGCATCAGCCAGAACTGCGTATTTTTCCTTCTGATCTTTCAGATAATCAATGATGCTTGCAAGGGCCTCAACACGGCCGTTGTAAACCTTTACGGTTTTCTCCGCATAGGGAGGAACGATATTGAGTCCGCCTTTTTTACGCACCAGATCCCACTCACGGCCGGAACCCAGATGATCCATCAGAGAGTGGTAATTATTTCGGACGATCATGGAAATGTTGTCAATGCCGCAGTTTGCCATGCTGGACAGGATAAAATCAACCATACGGTAACGGCCGGCAAAGGGAATGGAGGCCATCAGACGCTCGCCTACCAGTTCGGGAACCAGAGGGTCATAGCTGTTTGGGAAAATGATACCCAGAGCATCAGAGTTGGAGTTTACCATTGTTCTTCACCGCCTTCTATATTTTTTGTCACCATAGCATTTGGACCGATTTTTGCCTCTGCTCCGATAGTGATTCCTGAGCCGATGGTAGCTACACCATTTCCAGAAGCGTCAGGCATAGAGCCTACAACTGCATGTTCGCCGATTTCTACATTTTCAGCTACAATACAGTGGCGCACCACAGCACCGGAACGGATGACAGTTCCGCCCATTACAACAGCATCCTCTACAACGGCGTTTTTTTCTACCCGCACGCCTGCGAAGAGTACGGAGTGGCGTACGGTGCCTGCAATACGGCAGCCGTCGGTGATCATGGAGTTTTCTACAACGCCTCCGTCTGAAATCTTGTGTCCGGTCATACCGCTGTTACGGCTATAAATCTTCCAGTTTTCGTCAAACAGGTTGATGCCGCTGTGCTCCGGATCCAGAACCTCCATATTGGCCTCCCAGAGAGAAGGAATCGTTCCTACATCCTTCCAGTAGCCGTCAAAGTGGTAGGCGTACATCCTGCGTCCGTCCTTTAAGAGATTAGGGATGATATTGTTGCCGAAATCATTTTCAGAATCCGGATCTTCCTCATCTTCAATGAGATATTTTCTTAAAATATCCCAGTTAAAGATATAGATACCCATAGATGCCAGATTGGATTTAGGATTTTTGGGTTTTTCCTGGAATTCGGTGATGCGGTCGTTTTCATCCGCTACCATCAGGCCAAAGCGGGAAGCATCCTCCCAGGGGACTTCCATGACAGCCACGCTGAATTCCGCATTCTTTTCCTTATGGAAGCGGAGAAAATCGCTGTAATCCTGCTTACAGATCTGATCGCCAGAAAGGATGATCACATACTGGGGATCATAGCGTTCAATAAAGGATATATTCTGATAAATTGCATTGGCTGTACCCTTGTACCAGTCCGAGCCGGAGGCTTTCTGATAGGGCGGAAGCACATGAACTCCGCCGTGAAGGCGGTCCAGATCCCAGGGCTGTCCATTTCCGATATATTCATTCAGTACCAGAGGCTGATACTGGGTCAGGATACCTACTGTGTCAATTCCTGAATTTACGCAGTTTGACAGCGGAAAGTCGATAATACGGTATTTTCCGCCAAAAGGAACTGCAGGTTTTGCCAGCTTTTGAGTCAGGGCATAAAGCCGTGAACCCTGGCCGCCGGCAAGCAGCATTGCGATCATTTCTTTTGCCATTTCAAATTCTCCCCTTGTATAGTAGTGACGCCTCGGTTCGCAGAACACATAAGCCACTCTGCTTACCGGGCAGCATTCCCAACGAAAAACATTTCAGGAATGTTCTGTTAGAATTGTAGCACAAATCGGTAAAAACGGACAGTATTTTGTGAAAAAAGAACATGAATACAATATTCAAAAGACAAAGTGCAAAATCATGCATAATAGAAGATGCTTTAAACAGGCATCCGGTGAAGCAGTTCCTGGAAAGGGATAATGGGTTCTGCATGGCCGGAATGGGGGCCAAGCTGTTTTTCCATCCAGATCATACTGTACCAGCGGTCGAATTTATAGCCGCAGTTTTTAAACATTCCTGCCAGTTCATAGCCCAGATGGCGGTGGAAATCAGCGCTGTTTCTGGTAAGATATTCATCTTCCTTATCCGGCCATGCGATGCAGGCGTAAAGATTGAGGATATTCTGGGCAGTAAGTGCGTGCTCCAGAGCTTCATAGAGTTTTTTTCCAATCCCTGTGCCGCGGGCATCAGTCCGTATATAAATGGAAACCTCAGCGCACCAGTCATAGGCTGCCCGTTCATGAAAAGGGCCTGCATAAGCATAGCCTAAAAGCTGTCCGTCTTTTTCTGCTGCCAGATAGGGGTAGCGCTTTAAGGTGTGGCGGATCCGGCGGGTAAATTCCTCCGCAGTGGGAACCTCATATTCAAAGGTAATGGCAGTATGCTCCACATAGGGACGGTAAATATCAAGGAGAGCCTGGCTGTCAGCGGTGGAAACGGGGCGGATGGTGATGGGTGGTGTGAGTGACATAATGTGTACCTCCGGATAAAACATATGATTTTTTAGTATAGGACGAAAAAAAGATTGTATCAAGTGAAATTTGGCCGAAGAAATAAACTTGCAAAAACAGTTGACAGCCAGCGTGAAACCAGCTATGATACTACAAAAAGAGTACGGCAATAGAGGTGCGGATACTATCAGTACCTGTTTGGAGGCAGCGAAGCCAGGGAAGAGCAGGGAAAGGAGGAGCCGCCGAAATGTACTGCTTTCGCAGGCAGTATGTTGGGGTGCAGTCGAACAGGCTGCACACTCTCACCAAACGGTGGAGGCGCTATTGTTTCATGGATGGATGATTTATGGAGCAGTGGGATGCAAAAACCGCTGCTCCTTTTTTGCGGGCAGAGCCCAGGTGGAATAGATTGCTGTACATAAACAAAAGAAAAGGGGGATCATAAAAATGATCGAATTTCTCAACTGGTTAGACGGCGTCCTGTGGGGGCTTCCGTTAATCGTACTGATGATTTCTACCGGTATTTATTTCACAGTCCGTTCCGGATTCTTTCAGTTCAGGCGCTTTGGCTGGATTTTAAAGAATACCGGTGGCACGATTTTAAACAAAAAAAGCCAGAAGCAGGAGGATAATGCAAAGGGAATGTTAAGTTCCTTTGAAGCAATTTCCACAGCAATCGGCGGTACGGTAGGCTTTGGAAATATTGCCGGTGTGGCTACGGCAGTTGCGGCAGGAGGCCCTGGCGCTGTGCTGTGGATGTGGCTGTCTGCCTGTCTTGGAATGATCTTGAAGCAGGTAGAGGTAACGCTGGGCTGCTATTACCGCCATACCAATGAAAAGGGTGAATATTACGGCGGCCCTACCTATTATATGGAGCGGGGACTGGGAGAGGAGCGCCGCTGGGGAAAGCTGTGGCTGATACCGGCAGTTATTTTCGGCGCAGGTATTTTCTCTACATTCTTTGTAACCTCCTCTACGCTGACTGCTTCCCAGGTGGTAGCAGGAGCCTTTAAAATGGATACGGTGAATATCGGAGGCTTTCAGATTGAGGGCGTTATTCTGGTGGGAGCGGCTCTTTGCGTTCTGACCTATATTGTAACGGACGGAGGCACCAAAAAGATTGCGTCTTTGTTCAGCAAGCTGGTCCCCTTAATGAGCGTTTTCTACATTTTAATGGGAATTGGCATGATTCTGGCAAATCTTTCCAGAGTGCCCTCTGTGTTTGCTGCCATTGTAACAAATGCATTCACTGGTACGGCAGCCATCGGCGGCTTTGCCGGCTGTGCAGTCAGTGAGATGATCCGGGTAGGTATGGCACGTTCCGTATACTCCAATGAGGCCGGCTGGGGTACTTCTCCCATGATCCATTCCTCTGCCAGAACACCCCATCCTGTTGCACAGGGACTTTGGGGTTCCTTTGAAGTATTTTTTGATACCTTTGTAGTCTGCTCCATCACATCTGTTTCTGTGCTTTTAAGCGGAAACTGGACCAACGGCACAGACGGCGGCACTCTGGCATTAAGCGCCTTTTCCCAGAGTTTTGGTACTGCAGGAAGCCTGCTTTTAGCTTTGATCATGGTTATTTTTACTGTCACCACCTCCGGCGGCTGGTTTACCTACTATCTGTCAATCCTGGAGCACCTTTGCAAAAAGGAAGGCCCCATGAAAAAAGTGATGCTGAAGCTGTTTTACGCAGTCCGTGCGCTTCCGGGCCTTATCTGGACGATTTATCTGGTAAAGACAAATAATCAGGGCTTTATCTGGACCGTGGTAGACATTACTTCTGCCATTCCTACCTTTGTGAATGTGGCTGTGATCCTGCTGCTGTCAAAGGACTATTTCCGTCTGTTAAAGGATTATAAGGCACGGTATCTTGGAGAGGGAACAGCAGAGCCGGATGCCTGCCTGTTCTATGAAGAAAAGCACTGACGAAAGGAGAATGTGCCATGAAACATATTTATTTTAATGGAAAGGTTTATACAGGCAGTCTTCCGCTGGCTGAGGCCTTTGCGGTAGAAAATGGTAAATTTATCTTTGCCGGTTCCAGCAAATCCGTTCTAAAACTGGCCGGGGAGGGAGATGTGTGTACCGATCTTAAGGGCCGTTTTGTATGCAGCGGTTTTAATGACAGCCATATGCATCTTTTAGGATACGGAAACAGCCTGTGTTCTGCCCGGCTGGCTGCCCGTACAGAGAGCCTGGCGGATATGCTTCAGTGCCTGAAGGAGTTTTACAGGGAGAATCCCTGCGCAGAGGGCGAATGGCTGATGGGCCGGGGATGGAATCAGGATTATTTTACAGATGCAGACCGGATGCCGGATCGTCATGATCTGGATCAGGTATCAGAGGACGTGCCCGTCTGTGCGGTTCGGGCCTGCGGTCACTGTCTGGTCGTAAATACAAAGGCATTACAGCTGCTTGGCATCACAAAGGATACGCCCCAGCCGGAGGGCGGATGTATTGGTATGGATGAGGAGGGGCCGGACGGCCGTTTCTTTGACAATGCCATGGATCTGGTGTACCATGCAATTCCCGTTCCGGATAAGGAAGGGATCAAAAACAGGATCCGTCTGGCCTGCAGGGCTTTAAATTCCTACGGTGTTACCAGCAGCCAGACGGATGATTACTGCATGTACCGGGATGTGCCGTGGCAGACTGTGAATGAGGCCTACAGGGAGCTGGAGGCAGAGGGAGAGCTTACGGTTCGTGTCTATGAACAGTGTAACTTCACAGAGCTTTCAGAGCTTAAGGCTTTTGTAGAGGCGGGAAATGTCACGGGCAGCGGTACAGAGCTTTTTAAGGTCGGGCCTCTTAAGATGCTGGGAGACGGAGCATTGGGAGCCAGAACTGCGTATCTGAGCCGCCCTTATGCGGATGATCCGTCCACCTGCGGGATCCCTGTATTTTCCCAGGAGGTTTTTGACGAAATGATCGGCTATGCAAATGCGCACGGAATGCAGGCAGCCGTCCATGCCATCGGAGATGCCTGTCTGGACCGTGTTTTAGATGCCTATGAAAAGGCATTAAAGGAGCATCCGAGAGAGGATCACCGCCATGGGATTGTTCACTGCCAGATTACCCGTCCGGATCAGCTTGAGCGGATTGCCCGCTTAAAGCTTCATGTGTATGCCCAGAGTATTTTTCTGGATTATGATAATCATATTGTAAAAGACAGAGTGGGAGAGGAACTGGCATCGACCAGCTACAGCTGGAAAACCCTTATGAAACAGGCTGTTTCTGTCAGCAACGGTACGGACTGTCCGGTGGAGCTGCCCGACGCTCTGGCTTCTATGGAGTGTGCCGTGACCCGCACTACCATAAAGGATCATGTAGGACCCTATCTTCCAGATGAAGCTTTTACAGTGCAGGAAGCTCTTGACAGCTATACGATCCGTGGGGCAGAAGGAAGCTTTGAGGAGAAGATAAAAGGAAAGATCTGTCCCGGTATGCTGGCAGACTTTGTGATCCTGGAGCAGTCGCCCTTTGAAACGGCTCCGGAACAGCTTCATACGATACCGGTTCATGCTGCGTATCTGGGAGGAAGAAAGGTATTTGGATAAATATGGAAATGACGAAAAAGGAACTGGCCTTAAAGCTGATCGAGCGTCTGAAGAAAGCCTATCCGGAGGCTTCCTGTACCCTGGATTATAATCAGGCGTGGAAGCTTTTGGTAGGCGTCCGTCTGGCGGCCCAGTGTACGGATGAGCGGGTCAACATTGTAACGGAGAAGCTGTACAAAAAGTTTCCGGATGTGGATGCCCTGGCGGCTGCTTCGCCGGAGGAGATTGAGGAGATCGTAAGGCCCTGCGGCCTGGGACGGAGCAAGGCCAGGGATATAAGCGCCTGTATGCGGATCTTAAAAGAGCAATATGGCGGACAGGTGCCTGAAACCTTTGATGATCTGTTGAAGCTTCCGGGTGTGGGACGTAAAAGCGCCAATCTGATCATGGGTGACGTATTTGGAAAGCCTGCCATTGTAACAGATACCCATTGCATCCGTCTGGTGAACCGTATGGGATTGGTAGAGGGCATAAAAGATCCTAAAAAGGTGGAAATGGCTCTCTGGAAGCTGATTCCTCCAAAGGAAGGCAGTGATTTCTGCCACCGTCTGGTATTCCACGGAAGAGCAGTCTGCAGTGCGAGGACAAAGCCGGACTGCGAACACTGCTGCGTATCAGACCTGTGCGCCAGGAATGGGGTCTGAAAGAAAAGAGGGAAAACTTCCTTTCTGCCTGCATATAGTTTTACAAAAAGCAAAGAGGCAGAAACATGCTGGAAGATGAATGGATTTATGTAGTAGAAGAAGGGGATACAGTGGATGAGATAGCCGCAAAAACCGGAAGGCCGGTTGGAGAACTGATCTGGGCCAACCAGCTGGAATATCCCTACCGCCTGGCAGTGGGCCAGTCTCTTTATGTGGGGGCAGAAGGCAGTATAGGGGCCGGAAGTCCCCTTCTTTATTCCTTTGGATATGCCTATCCTTTTATTGATCGGGATACATTGGATGAAACCCTGCCATTTCTTACAGATATTTACATTTTCTCCTATGGTTTTACGGCAGAGGGGGATCTGGTCTCTCCTCATATCGAGGATACGCCGGTCATCCAGTCCGCCCGGACTGCGGGCGTCCGTCCGGTGATGGTACTCACGCCTCTGGGCCCGGACGGGCGGTTTAATAACCGGCTGATCACAGAGCTTCTTTCGAATGACCGGGCCGTGCGCCGGCTGGTCTGGCAGCTGATGGCTGTGATAGAGCAAAAGGAGTATGAGGGACTGGATATTGATTTTGAATATGTGCCGGCCGGTGACAGGGAGCGGTTTGCGGAGTTTGTCCGCCTCTGTGCAGGGGTGTTTAGGGCATTGGGGATTTTTGTCAGTGCTGCCCTGGCGCCAAAGACCTCCGATGACCAGCCGGGGCTTCTCTATGAAGGCATTGATTACCGGGCCATCGGCGAAGCGGCAGACAGGGTGATGCTTATGGCCTATGAGTGGGGATATTCCCAGGGGCCGCCTATGGCAGTGGCGCCCATCCATATGGTCCGTCGGGTGGCGGATTATGCATTAAGCAGGATCCCGGCAGAAAAGATCAGCCTTGGCATTCCAAATTATGGATATGACTGGCCCCTTCCTTATGAGCGGGGACGCACACGGGCAGTTACATTAAATACCCGCCAGGCCATACAGCTGGCCATTGACCATGGCTCTGTGATCTATTTTGATGAGCTGGCACAGTCTCCCTATTTTCATTACTGGCAGTACGGCATCCGCCATGAGGTATGGTTTGAGGATGTGCGAAGCTTAAAGGCCAAGTTTGAACTTATAAGGGAGAAAAAACTCACTGGCGCGGGTTTCTGGCAGCTGATGTATTTTTACCGCCCCGGCTGGCTGCTTCTTACGCGAATGTTTGCGCTTGCAAAGGAAAATTTCATATAGTATACTTTTTACAGTGGCCGGAACGGATATCTGCATCCGGCTAAAAGACCCTAAGAGAAAGGAAGACAAAATTATGAGCATCAGAATCGGAATCCTTGGATACGGAAACCTGGGAAGGGGAGTGGAGTGTGCAGTTAAGCACAATCCGGATATGGAACTGAAGGCAGTGTTTACCCGGAGAGACCCATCGTCCCTTTCTCTCCTGACAGAGGGAGTAAAGGTATATTCAGTTAATGACATTCTCACAATGAAAGATGAGATTGATGTAATGATCATCTGCGGAGGCAGCGCTACGGATCTTCCAAAGCAGACACCGGAAATGGCGAAGTATTTTAATGTGATCGACAGTTTTGATACCCACGCAAAGATTCCGGAGCATTTTGAGGCAGTAGACCGGAGCGCTTTTGAGAGCGGCCATGTGGCAGTGATCTCTGTGGGCTGGGATCCCGGTATGTTTTCCTTAAACCGTCTTTATGCGGATGCGGTCCTTCCCGGAGGAAAGGACTATACCTTCTGGGGCAGAGGCGTAAGCCAGGGACATTCTGATGCCATCCGCCGGATCCCTGGTGTAAGGGATGCGAGACAGTATACGATTCCGGTTGAGAGCGCATTGGAGGCAGTGCGCAGCGGAAGCCAGCCGGAGCTTACTACACGGCAGAAGCACACCAGAGAGTGCTTTGTAGTGGCAGAAGAGGGAGCCGATCAGGATGCAATCCGTGAAGCCATCGTTACTATGCCCAATTATTTTGCAGATTATGACACAACGGTGCATTTTATCAGCCAGGAAGAGCTTTTAAGAGATCATGCGGGAATCCCTCACGGCGGCTTTGTGATCCGCACAGGAACTACAGGCATGAAGGATGAGCATTCCCATGTGATCGAGTACAGCTTAAAGCTGGATTCTAATCCGGAGTTTACTGCTTCCGTCCTTGCCGCCTATGCAAGAGCTGCCTACCGTATGAATAAGGAGGGCGCAAAGGGCTGCAAGACCGTATTTGATATTGCTCCGGCCTACTTAAGCCCAAAGGACGGCGCATATCTGAGGAAGCATATGCTGTAGGAGGAATGGAATGACTGATATCCGCAGGACTACCTGCCCCTATGACTGCCCGGCCTCCTGCGGCCTTTTAGCCACCATAGAGAACGGGCGCGTGGCAGGGGTGGCCGGGGATCCGGAGCATCCGGCCTCAAAAGGATTGATCTGTAAAAAAATGCAGCAGTATCAGCTGTCCGTCAACAGCCCGGACCGGATCCTTTTTCCTATGAGACGGACTGGGAATAAGGGGGAAGGGAAGTTTGAACCTATCACCTGGGAAGAGGCGGTAAGGGAGATCGCAGGACATTTTCGGCAGATCATAAGGGAAAATGGCCCGTTGGCGATTCTTCCGTCCTATTATTCCGGCACTATGGGCGTGATCCAGCGGAAGTGCGGGGATGCCTTTTTTAACCGTCTGGGAGCACGCCCACTTATTTTAAGACTCTGCGCCAATGCAAAAGGAATGGGATATGCCTCTGTCATGGGGCAGACCCCCTGCCTGGAGCCGGAGGAATTAAAAAGCAGTGATCTGATCCTGGTGTGGAGCAGCAATGTAAAGGCCACACGCCTCCATGTGATGCCCATTTTAAAGGAAGCAAGGGCTGCCGGGAAAAAAGTGCTCCTTATTGAAGCCTGCGCCAGAGAAATGGACGCCTACTGTGACGAAACGATTCTGATCCGTCCCGGTACAGACGGAGCACTGGCTCTTGCCATGATGCATGTGCTGGAGGAAAAAGGGCTGGCAGATGAGGTGTTTTTAAGAGAACGTTGTGAGGGCTATGAGGCATTTTTGCCGATTGTGAGAAAAAGCACTCCAAAGTGGGCCGAACAGATCACAGGCATACCTGAAAAAAACATCCGCAGGCTGGCTCTTTTCTTCGGACAGGCCAAAGCTCCGGCGATTCTTTTGGGAAGCGGCTTTTCCAGATATGGAAATGGAGGAATGACCTCCCGCCTGATCACGGTTTTATCTGCATTTACAGGCGCCTGGGGAAAGCCGGGCGGCGGTATCTGCGCAGCGGAGCATAATGGCGGTCCCTTCGTGGATGCGAAACGTGTTACAAGACCGGATTTCAGGAAGGTTTCAGGGCCTGGCGTGAACATCAACTGTCTCGGTTCGGCGCTTACGGCGGAAGGAGAGGATGCAGTGAAGGCCTTTTTCGTCTATGGAGGCAATCCTGTGGGCTCTGTGTGTGATCAGAAGGCGATTCTTAAGGGGCTGATGCGGGAGGATTTATTTACAGTGGTACATGAGCGGTTTCTCACCGATACGGCCCGCTATGCAGATATCCTTCTTCCGGCAGTCTTTTCCGTAGAGCAGACCGACTGTTTCAGGGCATATGGCTATCGGATCTTTAGCGTAGCAAAAAAACTGGTTGAGCCTCAGGGAGAGTGCAAAAGCAACTGGGAGCTCTTTGGACTTCTGGCAGAGGCCATGGGCTTTGAAGAGCCGTATTTTAAGCGTACCGAGGAAGAAATGTTAGAGGAGCTTTTAAGCCATCCTGAAGAGGGGCTTTTGGAACTTACAGAAAAACAGTGGAAGTTTCTTCGGGAAAATGGCACAGTACGTCAGCCCTTTGGGGATCATGGCCATTTTAAAACGCCTTCCGGTAAGCTTCGGATTGTCAATCAGGAGGAAAAGGAACCTGTGCCCTGCTATAAGGAACCTTACGGCGGAGCGTATCCGTTAAGCCTGATCAGCATACCTGATTCCCATACCTTAAATTCTATTTTTCTGGAGCGCAGGGATTTAGTACAAAAGCGGGGGCCGGCTGCCCTGATGCTCCATCCCCTGGATGCCGCAGAACGAAAAGTCCGGGAGGGAGATATGGTTACTGCATGGAACGATCTGGCCGAGGTAGACTTTCGGGCGGTGATCACAGACCGGATTGCAAAGGGAACGGCTGCTGTTTCTGGCATTTACAGCAGTTCTCAGACAGGCTCCGCCCTTTTATTTAATGCTCTGAACCATGAGAGGCTTTCCGATATGGAGGCCACGACACTGAATGATAACCGGATTGATGTAAAAAGGAGGATGGCGTGAAACACCACCTGGAACATTTTCATGAAATGAAAACACTGACCCGGAAGGGAAAATTTCTTATTTTATCCCTGTTTCCACTGTATTTTATTGTGATCGGCCTTGTGATCCAGCCTTTTCCTGATATTCTTAAGGGGCTCATCCGCATTGTCATAGAACCCGATCTTCTGATCACGGATTACTTTGCCGTAGGCGGAATCGGAGCAGCCATGATCAATGCAGGAATCATCACGCTGATCAGTCTGGCGATGATTTATTTCCTGAAAATGGAAATGAGCGGCCATACGATCACGGCAGTGTTTCTCATGTTCGGCTTTTCGCTGTTCGGAAAGAATATTATGAATATCTGGGCCATTCTGGCAGGTGTATTTCTGTATTCCAGATATCATAAGACATCCTTTCACCGGTATCTTTATATCGGCCTTTACGGAACCAGCCTTTCGCCTATTATGACGCAGATCATGCAGATCGGCCATCTGCCGGTCTATGCCAGAGTTTTGATCTCTCTGGCGGTGGGGATCAGCATTGGTTTTGTGCTCCCGCCTTTAAGTACCCATGTCCACTATGCGCACAATGGATATTCCCTTTATAACGTAGGTTTTGCAGCAGGGATTATCGCTACGGTGGTCGTATCTCTGGAAAAATCCTTTGGGATCCGGATTGAATCAAGGCTGATCTGGTCCAAGGGCAACCAGGAACTCTTTGCAGTGCTTTTGTCCTTGTTTTTCGGAACTATGATCGCAGCAGCAGTTGCTGTGAGAGGAAAGACGCTGTGGGAATCCTACCGCCGGATCCTGGCAGATCCAGGTTTGGCGGGAGCCGACTTTTTTAAGGCTGAGGGCGGGGCAACTACGGTCTTTAATATGGGGATCAATGGCCTGTTTGCCACCTTTTTTGTGCTCATGGTAGGCGGAGATATGAACGGGCCTACAATCTGCGGTATCCTTACGATCGTGGGCTTCAGCTCTACGGGAAAACATATACGGAATATAGCACCGGTTATGTTTGGCGTATATCTTGCAAGCTTTACCAAAAAATGGAATATCAATGATCCGTCTCCCATTCTGGCCCTTCTTCTTTCGACCACGCTGGCGCCGGTTGCGGGAAAATTCGGAGTCGTGGCGGGACTTATTGCAGGGTATCTCCATTCCTCTGTGGCTTTGCAGGTGGGGATCGTCTATGGAGGCGTGAATCTTTACAATAATGGGTTTGCAGGGGGAATTGTGGCAATTTTCCTGGTGCCTGTGATCCAGTCGATCTGTGACCGCAGAGCAAGAGCAAGGGGAGGACTGTCGCTGTAGGGGAGAAAGCTTAAAGCGAAGGTATCTTGCCGATTAAGCAAGAAATCTGTATAATATTGAGAAAAAGGGAGGAAATCATATGGAAGACAGAAGATACGACGATACGGTGGAAAATCCAAAAGACAGAGGCGGTTTTTTGTGGGGCCTTTTGGGATGCTGCATTCCGGTGGTAGGCCTGGTCTTATTTCTGGTATGGAGAGATGAAAAGCCCAAAACGGCGAAAGTGGCAGGCATCGGAGCACTGGTATCCGTGATCCTTACCATACTCATCTATGTAGGTGTATTCGTTATGTCCATTGCTACGGCAGCGCTGATTGGCGGAATGTAAGGAGTAAAAGAGGATGGGGCGTTTCCTTCGGATCTTTTTTGGCTGTCATGCCCGTCCGGACCGTTCCTTTTACTGGAACGGAAAACCGTTTCCTATCTGTGCCCGATGTACGGGGGAGCTGGCCGGCATGATCGCCGGGATACCTCTGATCCTTCTATGGGGAGATATGAAGCTGCGGCTGATGATCCTTTTTATGCTTCCTATGACAGCAGACGGTTTTTTACAGCTTTTTACATCCTATGAAAGCAAAAATGGCAGGCGGTTTGCAACGGGGGTTCTGTTTGGCCTGGCCTTTGACAGCCTGCTCATTCATTTCCACAGAGCCTGTGTGATGGCAGCCGGGTGGATCGTAAAGCTGTTTATAGAGGACAGTGGGGCTGTAGAGAGAGCCATGGAACTGTTTTTGTGATACGGATACCAGAGGGATAAAAAACAGGAGAGGAAGTTTATTCCTCTCCTGTGATCGTTACAGCCATTTTATGGGGTTTACATATGATGGTATCGGTGGAAAGCTGTTTTTTTCCCTGCCGGACACAGTTTTTATCGGGACAGTCGGCCTCCTGACACCAGATCTGTCCGTCTTGGATGATCAAAAGATTTGTTCCGCCGTCTGCTCCCGAAACCCTGTATTCCAGATCCTTATTTAAAGGAAAGGAAGCAGCCTCTTTTCCGTCCACAAAAATATGAGCCGTCTGGCCTTTGGGAGCAGGGAAAAGATACTGATATCCCATAAGGACTGCGGCCAGAAGAAGCAGAACGATTATTAAAAAACAGGTTCTCCTTCCGGCTGCCGAAGTGCGGGCCATCAGGCTGCCGCCTGCTTTAAGCACTCATTGATCCCGTTGATAAAGCCGGATACATTGATGCTTACAGAAGCAATGGCATCTTTGGCATAGCCGTTTTCATCTGCCAGCTGGCTTACCGTCTGATGCTCGATCACATAGGCAGCCAGAGCTTCCGACTGGGCTTTCCATGTGGGGCCGTCCTCGGTCATGATGTACAGACCGTCCAGAGAGAGCTGCTGTTTGCCAATGCCGTCCTCACCGAAGCAGTCCCAGCTGCAGGCAGTGATGATGCCGTTTTCAACGGTCAGCTCCACATGGTTATAAAAACCCTTGGAGTCAAATTCGCTGTCATAGGAATACTGGCCGTCCTTTAAAGGAAATTCCGGCTGGTTTACAGTAACAGGTCCCCGAAGCAGCTGGTAAATAGATCCAGAAGCAGCTATAAATACCAGAGACAGGGCTGCCATAAGGATGAAGCCTGCCAGGTTATGCTTCATGAGGTGGTTTTGCTTCATAGTCAGATACACTCCTTTTTGCGTGGATGTTAGATTCCCGTTTATTTTATCATACAAACAGAACGGTTGTAAAGGAGGAACTTGCTGTATGAATATACGAACCCGCCGGGTGGCGGTTTATGGACTTTTGATTGCTCTTGCCTTTGTATTCGGCTATATTGAACGTATTCTTCCCATCTATCTGGGAGCGCCGGGGGTGAAGCTGGGACTTGCAAATCTGGTGACGATCCTGTCCCTTTATGTTTTGGGATTGTGGCCGGCAGTATGGATCAGCCTTGCCCGGATCCTTCTTTCCGGCTTTGCCTTTGGGGGAATGTCCTCCATTCTGTTCAGCCTGGCTGGAGCGGCCCTAAGCCTGCTTGTTATGTGGATCTGCTGCCGTTTTTCTCTTTTTGATATGGTGGGAGTGAGCATACTGGGAGGCGTATTTCACAATATAGGCCAGTTTTTGATGGCGGCTTATGTGGTCAAAACCTTTGGCGTGTTTTCTTATCTTCCCGTGCTGCTGTTTGCAGGAACCGCTGCCGGGGCAGCCATAGGGCTTTTAGGCGGTCTGGTGTTAAAACGGATCGGGAATGTGATAAAAAATCTGTAATCTGATCGGCATTGCATTAAATAAGCAAAAATTGACTCATTAAAACCGAAAAATCCATAAAAATTGTAATATGACAGAAAAAAATGACATTGTCATACCGAAGCGTTCCTTTTATAATAGAGGTATAAAGTCAGGCCGGTTTTCTGGTTAAAAAAGCCGTCTTTTCAATAAAAAATCACAGGGAGGTTACAGACATGATCAGTAAAGCAGTCAAAGATCTGGTAAGCTATGGGCTGAAAACGGGACTTCTGAAAGAGGAGGATGCGGTTTATGCCAGAAACCAGATCCTGGATGTGCTGAGGATAAATGAATATGAAGAGTCGAAGGCAGAGGGAGAAGAACCGGAGCTGGAGGAAATTTTAAAAACTCTTTTGGATTATGCGGCAGAAAAGGGGCTTTTAGGAGGGAACAGCGTTGTATACAAAGATCTTTTTGATACAAAGCTTATGAACTGTCTGATGCCAAGACCCAGCGAAGTGACGGCAGAGTTCTGGAAACACTATGAAAAATCTCCCCAGGCTGCTACGGATTACTATTATAAGCTGAGTCAGGATTCCGATTATATCCGCAGATACCGCATCGCAAAGGATATGAAATGGACGGCACAAACACGCTACGGCACTCTTGATATTACGATCAATCTGTCAAAGCCTGAAAAGGATCCAAAGGCCATTGCAGCAGCAAGAAAGGCAAAACAGAGCGGTTATCCCAAATGCCAGCTGTGCATGGAAAATGTGGGATATGCAGGACGGGCTGACCATCCGGCCCGCAATAACCACCGTGTGATCCCGATCCGGGTCAATGACAGCCAGTGGGGCTTCCAGTATTCTCCTTATGTGTATTACAATGAACACTGCATCGTGTTTAATGGCGAGCACGTTCCCATGAAGATTGAAAAAGCCACCTTTAAGAAGCTGTTTGATTTTATCCGCCAGTTCCCCCATTACTTTCTGGGTTCCAACGCGGATCTTCCCATTGTGGGCGGCTCTATTTTAAGCCATGACCATTTTCAGGGCGGTCACTATACTTTTGCCATGGCAAAGGCGCCCATTGAGCGGCATTTCACCATGGAAGGCTATGAGGATGTAGAGGCGGGAATCGTATTCTGGCCCATGTCTGTGCTGCGTCTGCGGTGTATGGACAGCGACAGGCTCATTGAGTTGGGTGACCATGTGCTGAAGATGTGGCGCAGCTATACCGATGAGGCGGCCTTTGTATTCGCAGAAGCAGAGGGAGAGCCTCACAATACCATTACGCCCATTGCCCGCAAAAACGGGAATATGTATGAGCTGGATCTGGTGCTGCGCAATAACATTACCACAGAGGAATTTCCTCTGGGCGTATATCATCCCCATCAGGAGCTGCACCATATTAAAAAGGAAAATATCGGCCTGATCGAGGTTATGGGTCTGGCAGTGCTGCCTTCCCGATTAAAGAGCGAGTTGGCAGAGCTGGGAGAATACATGGCAGAGGGAAAGGATATCCGTTCTAACGATGCCATAAGCAAGCATGCAGACTGGGTAGAGGAATTTCTTCCCAAGTATGAGAGCCGGGGAATCCGGATCACGGCTGATAATGCAGAGGAGATCCTCAAGGAGGAGGTGGGTCTTGTATTTGCCAGAGTTCTGGAGGATGCGGGCGTATACAAATGCACTGAAGAGGGCAGAGAAGCTTTTGGCCGTTTCTTAAAGGCCGCAGGCTTTAAAGAAGCATAAATAATCATAAAGAATCAGGAGGATTTACAGATGTTGGATGAAAGATGGGTATTTCATGAAAATGCAAAGGCAGAGCCTGCCGGAGAAGGCGTAGTGCGCAGAGTGCTGGCTTATAGCAAGGATCTTATGTGTGTGGAAAACACCTTTGAGACAGGGGCAGAGGGAAAACTTCACCACCACCCCCATACTCAGATCACCTATGTTGTAAGCGGTGTGTTTGAGTTTAATATTGACGGCGAGATAAAGACGGTAAAAGCCGGAGATACCATGTTAAAGTTAAACGGCGTGGAGCACGGCTGTGTCTGCAAAGAGAGAGGCATCCTTTTAGATATCTTTAATCCCATGCGGGAAGATTTCGTATAAAAACGTTTATTTTTCCCTGTGGGGCAGGCGTCCGCGGAAGAAACGTTTGCGCAGCTCACTCCAGTGGAAGGGGATCAGAGGATAAATATAGCTCTTTCCCGCGATGGTTCTGTTAAATACGATGGCGCAGATGGTAAATACAATGCCTGCCGCATATCCCCAGAGGTTAAACAGGGCTGTGAGGATCAGGATGATCACACGCATGAACTTCATGGCGTATCCTAATTCAAAGCTGGCCTGGGAATAATTGGCAACGGTTACAAAGGCCATATACAGCATGGTTTCACTGTTAAACCACCCCGATTTTACGGCGTATTCGCCCAGCACGATACCGGCGATCACACTGAGCGGGGTGGTCAGCATGCTGGGGGTATTGACAGCTGCCAGCCGCAGGCCGTCAATGGCAAATTCCAGGATCAGAAGCTGCCAGATTAAAGGCACGTTGTAGGGATCGGACAGACGGATAAAGGCCAGCCAGTCGGGAATCAGCTCCGTATTCTGCATAAACATCAGCCAGGTAGGCGTAAGAAAAAGAGATAACGCGGAAATGGTCATCCGGGTAAGCCTGAGGTACGTTCCGGTAATGGGAGGAAAATAGTAGTCGTCCGCCTCCTCGATGATATCAAAGACAGAGGATGGAAGAATCATGGCGGAGGGAGAGGTATCCACCAGAATTACGATATTCCCCTCTAAAAGAGAGGCTGCAGAGGAATCGGGCCGCTCGGAAAATTTGAATTTGGGAAATGGATTGAACCACTTATAGGGAAAGAGGCATTCTGCCAGACTTTCCTGGTTCATGGTCAGAGCATCGACCTCCAGATCCCGGATTCTTTTTTTTATGGTGGAAAGCAGCTTTTGATCCACCCGGTTTTCCATATAGCAGATGGCGATATCCGTATGGGAGCTTTCACCGGCTGTCATGATTTCAATGGAAAGCTTTGGATCGCGGATCCTTCGGCGGATCAGCGCCGTATTAAATACAAGGGTTTCCACAAATCCGTCTCTGGAACCCCGCATTACCTTATCCTTTTCCGGTTCACTGACCCCTCTTGCCGGATAGGTGCGGCAGTCGATGGTAAGACAGGCGTCATAGCCGTCGATAAAGAGACAGGATACGCCAGAGAGAAGCTGGAGGACCATTTCGCTGCTTTCATGGATCAGGCCTATCTCTCCATAGGGAAGGTACTGCTTGGAAAAGCTGTGTGCATCCTTTGGCATCCGGTCTGCCTGGATGGAGGAAAGCGCCTGGAGGAGCTTTAAAAGCGTATCATCCTTTGTAAAGCCGTCGATAAAATAGAGACAGGCATTTTTTCCTCCGATAGTGAGGACGCGGTACACCACATCAAAGTTTCGATCAGTATGAAGCTCGTTGTTCAGATATTTCATTGTTTCCTGTAAATCCTGAGAAAATTTCATAATAAGGATCCTTTCTGTCTTTGCATATAGCAGTAAGACAGGCAATAGTATGACCTGATTTCTGAAAAATATGTCAATACTGTTTTGGGGAACAGAAAAATAAAATTGTTGAAATAGATATAGAATTTCCGTATTATGGAAAAGCATATGTTAAATTGCACAAAAATAGTTGACAGAAATTGACACAGGTGGTATAGTATCCCTCGTAAGAAGTACAGAGATGTGCCTTACGGGTTTTTGTTTGGTATGGGGATGCCAACACAACTTATAGTGTGACGGTTTTTGATCGTGACTGAGAGCTGCCTTCTGTGGGGGAAGGGCAGCTCTTCTTGTATTTCCGGAAAATACTATTGACATTTTTCCTACAGGAATAGTATGATAAGGGCATGAATCAAATATGGGTTTGGGCATACTGCCAGATGCCCAAACCCAAATAAAAAGAAAAGGACTGTTTTTATATGCTTGTATCCACAAAAGGGCGGTATGCGTTAAGAACGATGATCGATCTGGCTCTTCATGGGAGTGGGGAGCCGGTGAAAATAAAAGATATTGCAAGGCGTCAGGATATTTCAGGAAAGTATCTGGAGCAGATCATATCGATCCTGTCCCGGGCCGGCTGTGTGAGAAGTGTCCGTGGAAATCAGGGAGGCTATTATTTAACCCGGCCGGCCAGCGAGTATACCGTAGGGATGATCCTGCGGATCACAGAAGGAAATCTGGCTCCGGTAGACTGTCTGGCCGGTGAGGACAACCCCTGCCAGCGAAGGGATGACTGCGTCACCCTGCGGCTGTGGCAGGAGCTGGATGATGCAATCCGGGGTGTGGTAGACCAGTATACCATTGAGGATCTGGCCCGGTGGCAGGAGGCTGCAAAGTAGGTTTTGTTAGAGGCCGCAGATATTTCTTACGATTTCTCCGGCGATCATAAGGCCTGCTGCGGGAGGCACAAAGGATATGCTTCCGGGGGTGGAGCGGCGGCTGCCTGTATCTTCCTCAGCAGGCGCGGGCGTCAGAGGCTTTTCCGGGGACCAGCAGACTTTCAGGCTTTGAATGCCTCTTGTCTTCAGCTCCTTGCGCATCACACGGCACAGGGGGCAGACCGAAGTGTCTTTTAAATCAGAGATACGAAACAGTTCGGGGTGAAGCTTGTTCCCTGTCCCCATGGATGAGATCAGTGGGATGGAGTGCTCGTCTGCATAAGCAGCAAGTGCAATCTTGGCGGAAACGGTGTCAATGGCATCTAAAATATAGGTAATGGAAGAAGAGCCGGAGGAAGAAATCTGGCTTTTTTTAATATGTTCTTCTTCTAAAAGGGCATTGATCCGGCAAAAAAGCGTCTCCATTGTATCAGGGAGCACAAATTCTTCAAAGGTATCTGTCCTTGTATCAGGGCAGATATCCCGTATCCGGTCTGCCATTACTCTGGTTTTATACTGGCCCACAGTGCTGTGATAAGCAATGCTTTGGCGGTTTATATTTGTCAGGGAAACCGTATCGCTGTCTATAAGGATCAGATGGCCGATACCAGACCTGGCCAGGGCTTCAATGGCATGAGAGCCTACGCCTCCTGCTCCGAAAACAACCACACAGGATCCTTTTAAGGCATTCAGGGCCTTGGGGCCGATCAGCATTTCCGTGCGTGAAAATTCAGTGATCATGGAAAACCTCCTTTTGGTAAAAAAATAAAGCCCTGGCAAGTGTGGTAGTAGTGGTGCAGGGCTTTATAAAACATACAGAACAGGCGTTCTGAACAGCCTAAGTATACAGCAGATTTTATGAATAGTCAAGGGAAGAACAGAGAAAATTCACTCTGGGATTTTATGCGGATCTATGCTATACTACGGTCAGAAAATTTCTATGCATAAGAGCTGGAGGTCAAGATGAAAGACGGATTTTTAAGGACTGCAGCTGCTACTCCTAAAATCAGGGTGGCAGATCCGCAGTATAATGCAAAACAGATCATAGAGCTGATGGAACAGGGAGAGAGCCGGGGAGTAAAGGTGATGGTATTTCCGGAACTGTGTCTTACAGGCTACACCTGTTCGGATCTTTTTTTGCAGGCTTCCCTTTTGGAATCAGTAAAAAGGGAACTGAAACATATCGTAGAAGCATCAAAGAAGCTGCATATGATCGCGTTTGTGGGTCTTCCCTGGGAGCATGAGGGAAAGCTTTATAATGCGGCAGCTGCCATAAGCGGAGGAAGGATCCTGGGACTGGTTCCCAAAAAGAATCTGCCCAACTATTCGGAATTTTATGAGCTGCGTCATTTCTGTCCCGGACAGGAAACGGTACGCTGGATAAAGATTGACGGGGAAAGGGTTCCTTTTGGCATGAACCTTCTGTTTTCCTGTGAGGATATTCCGGGACTTGTGCTGGCAGCGGAAATCTGCGAGGACGTGTGGGTTCCCTGCCCTCCGAGCATTTCTCATGCTATGGCAGGAGCCACGGTGATCGCAAACTGCTCTGCCAGCGATGAAACCACAGGAAAGGATGCTTACCGCAGGAGCCTGATCTGTGGCCAGTCGGCCCGTCTGGTCTGCGGATATATCTATGCCAATGCAGGAGAAGGGGAATCCACCCAGGATCTGGTATTCGGCGGACAGAATATCCTGGCGGAAAATGGAACCTGCCTGATGGAATCGCGGCGCTTTTCCAATGAATGTATCTGTGCGGATATGGATCTGGAACGGATCACAGCGGAGCGCCGCAGGATGACAACCTTCCCGGCAGCAGATCCGTATCAGGAAAAAGGCGGCTATGTGACTGTGCCGTTTGAGCTGGAGCGGGGAGCGAAAGAAGCGGAGGGCTCCATTCTGCGCTATGTAGATGCGGCTCCCTTTGTGCCTGCGGATCCTGTCCAGAGAGAACGCCGCTGTGAGGAGATTCTGTCCATTCAGGCTATGGGCTTAAAGAAGCGTCTGGAGCATACGGGCTGTAAAAATGCGGTCATCGGCCTTTCCGGCGGTCTGGATTCCACGCTGGCTCTTTTGGTGACGGTTCGGGCCTTTGACCTTTTAAATCTTCCCAGAGAACAGATCCACTGCATTACCATGCCCTGCTTCGGCACTACGGACCGTACCTATACCAACGCCTGCGTGATGGCAAAGAAGGTAGGGGCATCCCTTAAGGAAATCAATATCCGCAAGTCCGTTACAAGCCATTTTGAGGATATTGGACAGGACGTAAACTGCCATGATGTAACCTACGAAAACGGACAGGCCAGAGAGCGTACCCAGATCCTGATGGATATTTCCAATCAGGTAGGAGGGCTTGTGATCGGAACCGGAGATATGTCCGAGCTTGCTTTGGGCTGGGCCACTTATAACGGAGACCACATGTCCATGTACGGGGTCAATGCTTCTGTTCCCAAGACACTGGTCCGCCATCTGGTCCGCTATTATGCAGATACCTGCGGGGAAAAAGAGCTTTCAGATGTGCTCCTGGATGTACTTGATACGCCTGTGAGTCCGGAGCTTCTTCCGCCTGAGGATGGGAAAATATCCCAAAAGACCGAGGACCTGGTAGGCCCTTATGAGCTTCACGATTTTTATATGTACTATGTATTGCGTTTCGGCTTTCGTCCGGGTAAAATTTACCGTCTGGCTCTTTGCGCGTTTGAAGGACAGTATGATAGGGAGACTATTTTAAAATGGCTTACCACCTTTTACCGAAGATTTTTCAGCCAGCAGTTTAAGCGCTCCTGTCTGCCGGATGGACCGAAGGTGGGCTCTGTGGCCGTATCTCCCAGAGGAGATCTGCGTATGCCAAGCGATGCCGTAAGCCGTCTGTGGCTGGATGAACTTAAGGAGTTGGAACTGTCCGGGACCGGAAACGGGAAAGGAGCCAGAGCAAAATGATCAACAGCACTTCAAATAAGCAGGTAAAGCGGGTTGTAAATCTTCAGGCAAAGGCAAAAGCCAGGCGGGAAGAGGGCGTCTATGTGGCAGAAGGACTGCGGATGTGCCGGGAATTTACACCAAAAGACGTAGAGGCTCTTTATGTTACGCCGTCCTTTGAGAGCCAGAAGGAAAACAGGGAGTGGCTTCACTCCTATTCCTACGAAATTGTCACCGAAGAAGTTATGAAGGCCATGGCGGATACAAAGACGCCTCAGGGTGTGCTGGCGGTGGCAAGGCAGAAGAAATACACCCTGGAGGAGCTTTTAAAGCCAGCATCTTCCGGAACTCCCCTTCTTCTCATGCTCCTTGAGAATATTCAGGATCCCGGCAATCTGGGGACGATCCTTCGGGCCGGAGAGGGGGCAGGAGTAACCGGTGTGATCATGAGCCGTGACACCGTAGATATCTACAGCCCCAAGGTGATCCGCTCTACCATGGGTTCCGTGCTGCGAATGCCCTTCCTTTATACGGAGGATTTTACAGCTGTCTGCAAAAGGCTTGGCAGAGAGGGCGTGCGTCTTTTTGCGGCACATTTGAAGGGAATGAATAATTATGACCGCCAGGATTATACTGGAAATGTGGGCTTTCTCATTGGAAATGAGGCAAACGGTCTTACAGAGGCAGCGGCAGAGGCGGCAGACTGCTGTATCCAGATTCCCATGGCAGGAAAGGTTGAGTCCTTAAATGCGGCGGTAGCAGCCTCCGTGCTGATGTTTGAGGCAGCCAGACAGCGCAGAAATATCTGACAGAGACAGTCTGCGGCGTGGCCTGAGCGTGGGAGGCCCCTGAAAGGAGAAAATCCATGACAGGGATTGCAGGCTGGTTTTTTGCATATTTATTCTTTATGGCTGTGGAGCTCTTTTTCCGCAGCCTTATTTCGCTCTGGTTTTGTGCAGGGGCTTTAGGAGCCTGGATAGGGGCTCTTATGGGGCGGACGGCAGAGGAGCAGCTTTTTGTGTTTCTTCTTGTGTCTGTTTTTTCACTGTGGATCATCGGAGCGGCCGCAAGGAGGAGAAGGTGAAGCTGCAGTTGGATAAAGGCCGCAGGTACGGTATTGTACTGGAGGGCGGAGGAGCCAGAGGAGCGTATCAGATCGGAGCCTGGAAGGCTTTAAAAGAAGCGGGCATACAGATACAGGGGGCAGCAGGAACCTCTGTGGGAGCTTTAAACGGCGCCCTGATCTGTATGGATGACTTCGAAACGGCGGAGAAAATCTGGGAAAATATCCGCTATTCCCAGGTTATGGATGTAGATGACAAAAGAATGGAAGCTTTGAGGGAGTGGAACTTAAAAAACGGTACAGCCGTAAGACTTTCGGATCTTCTAAACGGAGTAAAACGCCTGTTAAAAGAAGGCGGCTTTGATATCACACCTTTGCGGGAGCTGATCCGCGGGGCGATTGATGAGGAGAAAATACGCACCTCTGACAGGGATTTATATACAGTTACCTATTCCCTGACGGAACATCAGCCTCTTGTGGTTGATATAAAGGAAGTACCTCCGGGACAGATCTGCGACATGCTTATGGCAAGTGCGTATCTGATCGGCTTTAAACCGGAAAAGCTGGGCGGAAAGTATTACATGGACGGTGCCAGGGTCAATAATGTGCCTGTAGATGTGCTGATCGACCGGGGGTATGAGGATATTATCGTCCTTCGGATCTACGGCTATGGGGTAGATACGGAACGCCGTCTTCAGGTGCCTGACGGCGTTCGCCTTTATCATGTAGCGCCAAGGCAGGAACTGGGAGGCATTCTGGAATTTGACCGGAAAAAGGCCAGAAGGAATATGCTCCTTGGATATTTTGATGCCATGCGTATGCTCTATGGGCTGGAGGGAAGGATCTATTATCTGGATGCTCCTGAAAGCGAGGAGTATTATTTTAACCGTCTGATGGCTGAAGTTTTGGAGCTTATGGACTGGTGCGGGATGGGGGCGGAACATACAGAAAATAAAGAGGGCGGTTCCCTGCGGATTTATATGGAGGAGCTGTTTCCGCGTCTTGCCGCAAAGCTGGGATTAAAGGAAAAATGGGATTACAGGCAGCTTTATTTTTCCCTTCTGGAAGAAGCTGCAAAGAAATATCGGGTCAGCCGGTTTCGGATCTATACGCCGGATCAGCTTTTAACGGTTTTAAGAAGGCGCAGCTGGAGATAAAAATTCTTGACATCGCATTCTCATGGTGGTATATTATGCATAAAAGATGCATAAATATAAATTTCTGGCCAAATAAGTCTGGAAAAGATCACGGAGGATGCTATGAATTTAAAGGGAAGAAATTTTTTGACATTGAAAGATTATACACAGGAGGAAATCCTGTATCTGCTGGATCTGGCGGCAGAATTAAAGGACAAGAAGAAAAAAGGGATTCTTATGGATACCTTAAAGGGAAAAAATGTGGCGCTGATCTTTGAAAAGACCAGTACCAGAACCCGCTGTGCCTTTGAGGTGGCAGCCCATGATCTGGGAATGGGTTCCACTTATCTGGATCCATCCGGCTCTCAGATCGGAAAAAAGGAGAGTATTGCAGATACAGCCAGAGTTCTGGGCCGGATGTACGACGGTATTGAGTACAGAGGCTTTGGACAGGAGATTGTAGAGGAGCTGGCTCATTATGCAGGAGTTCCTGTATGGAACGGACTTACAAATGAGGATCACCCTACCCAGATGCTGGCGGATCTGCTCACTATCAGAGAACATCTGGGCCGGCTTAAGGGAGTTAAGCTTGTGTATATGGGCGATGCGCGCTATAATATGGGTAATTCCCTTATGATCGCCTGTGCCAAGATGGGAATGCATTTTACTGCCTGTGCACCGAAAAAGTATTTCCCGGATCCGGCACTGGTAAAAGAATGTGAGGCCTTTGCGGCAGAAAGCGGCGGTACGATCACCCTGACAGAGGATGTGGCAGAGGCTGTAAAGGGCGCAGATGTGATCGATACAGACGTTTGGGTATCCATGGGAGAACCAGACGAGGTATGGGAAGAGAGAATCCGGGAATTAAGCCCCTATAAGGTAACAAAGGAAGTGATGGACGGGGCAGGTTCCCAGGCCATTTTCCTTCACTGCCTGCCTTCCTTCCACGATCTTAAGACAAAGATTGGAAAGGAGATGGGCGAGCGCTTCCATGTGTCAGAGCTGGAAGTAACAGATGAAGTATTTGAGTCCAGCCAGTCAGTTGTATTTGACGAGGCTGAGAATCGGATGCACACCATTAAGGCCGTAATGCTTGCAACCCTTGGGGAGTAGGCTCTGGGCTCTGTAAGGTCTGCATCCGGAGAAATGGAGAATGCAGATATGCAGGGCCAGAGAGGAAGAAATGAGCGCCGTGCCGGGGTATTTCTCGACATGGCGCACTTGATCCTTGGGATCGCCATTGTCATATTCGCCGTGCTGTCCTTTATAAGCCCCGAAGGGAACAGGATGCTGTTTCCCCTGGTATTTTTGCTGGCGGCGCTGTTAAATGGGATCAAAGGCATATTTGAGCTTAAGACCTGTGCCAGAGATAAGAAGCGGTTCAGGCTGGGAATCTTCCAGCTGCTTCTTGGAGCAGGTCTTGGGCTTCTTGGCGTGTTAAGCGCCGTAAGTCTATGGTTTCACGGATAGATGATGGGAGAGAAGAATGAAAACAGAAATTTTAAAAATGCTGAAGGAAACACCAGATTTTCTGTCGGGCCAGCAGCTGTGCGAGGGCCTGGGGGTTTCCAGAACAGCTGTATGGAAAGCGATACGCCAGCTGGAGGAGGAGGGCTATGCCATTGAGGCGGTGAGAAACAGAGGATACCGTCTCGTGGCTTCTCCGGATGTGATCACAGCCCCGGAACTTAAAACAGTTCTTTCCACCGTGTGGCTGGGGTCTCAGGTGAACTGCTTTTATGAGACAGATTCCACTAACCGTCAAGCCAGAAAACTGGCGGAGGAGGGTGCACCCCATGGAACTCTTGTTGCAGCAGACAGCCAGAGCGCAGGAAAAGGAAGAAGAGGACGGGCCTGGGCCTCTCCTCGCGGTGTGGGAGTCTGGATGAGTTTTATACTTCGCCCTGAGTTGTCTCCGTCAAAAGCCTCTATGCTGACGCTGGTGGCCGGGATGGCAGTGGTGGCCGGGATCCGGCAGATTTCGGGTCTGTCCCCTCAGATCAAGTGGCCAAATGATGCTGTGGTCGATGGGAAAAAGATTTGCGGCATCTTAACGGAGATGAGCACAGAGGAGGATTCCATCCGCTATGTAGTAGTGGGGATCGGTATCAATGTAAATACAGAAAGCTTTCCACCTGAAATTTCAGACACTGCTACCTCTTTAAAGCTGTCTCTGGGCCATGAGCTTAAACGGGCGCCTTTGATCGGAGCGGTGCTTAAGAGCTTTGAGCAGTATTACAGCCGTTTTATGGAATATGGTGATATGACAGGGCTTATGGATGAGTACAATGAAATGCTTGCAAACCGGAAACGACAGGTTCGCGTGTTAGACCCTCACGGTTCCTATGAGGGTATGGCTCTTGGAATTGATAAAGAAGGCTGTCTTTTGGTGAAGAGAGAGGATGATTCTGTATCAGCAGTTATTTCAGGAGAGGTATCTGTGCGGGGGATATACGGCTATGTGTGACGGAAGGCTGCATTTTTATGACAGGCTCCAGATTCTGGAAGAGAAGGATCGGTCTCTTGAGCAGAGGGAGCGGCTTCGGGCGGTAGAAAAGCCGCTCCTTGCCTGGTACGCCTCCAGAGCCAGAAAGCTGCCCTGGAGAGAAGATCCAAAGCCCTACAGGGTATGGATATCGGAAATTATGCTGCAGCAGACCCGGGTAGAGGCAGTAAAGCCGTATTTCGAGCGGTTTATGGAGTCGTTTCCCGAAATTCGTGATCTGGCGCAGGCAGAGGATGACCGCCTGATGAAACTGTGGGAAGGGCTGGGCTATTACAGCCGGGCCAGAAATCTAAAAGCAGCTGCCATTCAGGTGATGGAGCGCTTTAACGGAGCGCTTCCTGCTTCCTATGAAGCGCTTTTGAGCCTTCCCGGAATCGGCAGTTATACGGCGGGAGCCATTGCTTCGATTGCCTACGGTATCCCCGTTCCGGCTGTGGATGGAAATGTGCTTCGGGTCGTTTCCCGTATTCTGGCAGATTCCTCGGACATCCGAAAAGCCTCTGTAAAAACATCCATGGAGGCTCTTTTAAAGGAAGTGATGCCGAAGGACTGCGCGGGAAGCTATAATCAGGCATTGATTGAGACCGGAGCGCTGGTGTGCATCCCCGGCGGAGAACCCAAATGCAGGGAATGCCCAATGGAATCCGTATGCCTTACGGCCCAAAATGGCCTTTGGAAGAAAATCCCGTGGAAGTCCCCGCCCAAGGAGCGGAAGGTGGAAGAAAGGACGGTATTTATTATTGAATATCAGGAGAAGGCCGCCATCCGCAAAAGGCCTCCAACGGGGCTTTTGGCCTCTCTTTATGAGCTTCCCAACGCAGAGGGAAAGCTGTCGCCAAAAGAGGCGGAGGCGTATCTGGCAGTGTCTGAGGATGATCTGGTATGTTTGAAACCTCTTCCAGATGCCCGTCATGTGTTTTCTCATATTGAGTGGCGTATGAGCGGATACCATGCTGTCCTTAAAGAACCCTGGAGGGAACTGCCGGACGGTGTTTTTATGGCATCCAGAGAGGAGATAGAAAAACAGTATCCCCTTCCCAATGCATTTTCCGCTTACAGAGAGATCCTGTTTAAAAAGGAGGATGGACAGTGAAGCAAATGCTCTTTGTATTTAATCCGCGCTCCGGAAAGGAACAGATCCGGGGAAGCCTTTTGCGGATCCTGGATATTTTTACAAAGGATGGGTATGATATCCATGTTCATGTAACCCAGAGCCAGGGAGATGCCTCCCGTATCGTAAAAGAGCTGGGAGAGGGCATGGACCTTATCCTGTGCAGCGGAGGAGACGGAACCTTAAATGAAACCATCTGCGGGATGCTGGCTCTTAAGGATCAGCCGCCATTGGGGTATATTCCTGCGGGTTCTACCAATGATTTTGCAGTCAGCCTTCAGATCCCGAAGGATATGGAGCGGGCTGCTCTTAATGTTGTAAACGGGGCGCCTTTTGCAGTGGATGTGGGAAGCTTCTGCGGGGATCGGAATTTTGTATATATTGCCGGTTTCGGCGCTTTTACAGAGGTGGCCTATGCTACCTCCCAGGATCGAAAGAATCTGCTGGGCCATCCGGCCTATATGCTGGAGGCCTTAAAAAGTATTTCTTCCATTAAGCCATACCATATGTTAGTGCAGTGGGAAGAGGGGGAATTAGAGGAGGATTTCGTGTTCGGCATGGTGACGAATACAAGGAGCGTGGGCGGCTTTAAAAATCTGGTAAACCAGACTGTTGCCTTAAATGATGGTGCCTTTGAGGTGCTTTTGATTCGTATGCCAAAAACTCCCGGAGATCTGAGCAATATCATTTCCCATCTGTTTTTAAAGGAAGAACCGAATGAATATGTATACCGTTTTAAGACAGCTTCCATCTGTTTTCAGTCGGCAGCTCCGGTGGACTGGGTTCTGGACGGAGAGTATGGCGGAGCCAGAACCCAGGCTCAGATCGGCTGTTTAAGGGAGAAAATAAGGATTCTTGTCGATAGATGTTGAAATCCCGAAACAAATGGTATATAATGATAAGTTGTGAGAGTTTCCACATTTACCTTTAAATGAAAGGACGTTTATCATTGGAAAAGGACGATTTTTTAAAAAAACTGGAAAAGCTGGTGGAGCATGCCAAATCCAAGCACAATACGCTGGATGCAGGCGAGATCAATGACTTTTTCACAGGGGACAACCTGTCTCCCGAGCAGATGGATCAGATTTACAGTTACCTGGAGAACCGTAATATTGACGTAGTTCCCGTACTGGACGAAGCGATGTTGAATGCAGATCCCGCTCTGGATGACATTGGCCTGGATCTTGATCTGGACGATGACAGCTTCATGAAGGATGCAGAGGAAGAAGAAATCGACCTGGATGCAGTGGATCTTCTGGAGGGCATCGGAACCGAAGACCCGGTTCGTATGTACTTAAAGGAGATTGGTACCGTACCCCTTCTTACGGCAGATGAAGAGCTGGAGCTTGCACAGCGCAAGGCAGACGGAGATGAATCTGCAAAGGAGAGACTGATCGAGGCAAACCTGCGTCTTGTGGTCAGCATTGCAAAGCGCTACACGGGAAGAGGCATGAGCTTCCTTGATCTGGTGCAGGAAGGCAATCTGGGGCTGATCAAAGGCGTTGAGAAATTTGATTATACAAAGGGTTATAAGTTAAGTACATATGCGACCTGGTGGATCCGTCAGTCAGTGACAAGAGCTCTGGCTGATCAGGCGAGAACCATCCGTGTGCCGGTGCATATGGTTGAGACGATCAATAAGATGTCAAAGATGCAGCGTAAGCTGACTTTGGAGCTGGGCTATGAGCCTTCTGTCACCGAGCTGGCAGAAGCTCTCGATATGTCTGAGGACAAGGTGATGGAGATCATGCAGATCGCCCGCGAACCGGCTTCCTTAGAGACGCCCATCGGCGAAGAGGATGACTCCAATCTGGGCGATTTCGTAGCGGACAGCAACGTAGTGACCCCTGAGGGAAATGTAGAGTCTGTGATGTTAAGAGAACATATCGATGCCCTCTTAGGCGATTTAAAAGAGAGAGAGCGCCAGGTCATTGTCCTGCGTTTTGGTCTGGAAGACGGCCATCCCAGAACCCTTGAGGAAGTGGGAAAAGAGTTTAATGTTACCAGAGAGCGTATCCGACAGATCGAGGCCAAGGCTCTGCGCAAGCTGCGCAATCCGGTAAGAAGCAAGCGCATCAGGGATTTCCTGTAAATGAAATAAAATAAAAAGGGCTGCTCACAAAAGCAGCCCTTTTGTGCGTGGCGGGATATTGATGCGTTTGTCCCTGCTGTAAAGGAGGAAATTGTTATGGCTGCACAGCAGCAGAAGCAGAATTATCAGAGAATTTTAGAACACACATTGGAAGAAATTGGAAAAAACGGAGCCGTTCCGACTCTTTTACTCCACAGCTGCTGCGCTCCCTGCAGCAGCTATGTATTGGAGTATCTGTCACAGTATTTTGAGATCACTGTTTTTTATTACAATCCCAATATTTACCCGGAAACAGAATACAGGGAACGGGCCAGGGAGCAGGAACGGCTGATCTGTGAGATGAAGACAGAAAATCCTATTCATTTTTTGGAAGGAACATACGATCCATCCGTTTTTTATGCCATGGCAAGGGGACATGAAAAGGACCTGGAGGGAGGAGAACGCTGCTTTCGCTGCTATGAGCTGCGTCTCCGGGAAGGAGCAGCTGTGGCAAAACAGGGCGGTTTTGACTATTTTACCACTACACTCTCTATCAGCCCTTTAAAGAACGCCCAAAAGCTTAATGAAATCGGGATCCGCCTGGGAGAGGAATATGGCGTTCCCTACCTGCAGTCGGACTTTAAAAAGAAGAACGGCTATAAGCGTTCTACCGAGCTTTCTGCCCAGTACGGCCTTTACCGCCAGAACTACTGTGGCTGTGTATTTTCTCAGGAAAAGGAAAATAAAACTTGGGAAACTCAAACTTGACATAGATAGGCAGATGTAATAAAATTCATATAGAGGACAAGGGAGCGGCGGTTCCCTTCCGAATGCAGAATACACCATAAGGAGAGTATAATTATGATCAGCAAGACTTTAACCGTAGTAAATCCATCCGGCTTACACTTAAGACCAGCAGGCGTTCTGTCTCAGACTGCTATGAAGTTTAAGAGCGATATCACCATCGAGTGTGGTGAGAAGAAGATCGTTGCAAAGAGCGTATTAAACGTAATGGCAGCAGGCATTAAGTGCGGTACAGAGATTACTCTGATCTGTGACGGAGAGGACGAGCAGGCAGCTATGGATACCTTAAGCCAGGCAATCGAGAGCGGTCTGGGCGAGATGTAATTTTTTTTCAGACGTAAAAGGAGCCGTTCCACCGGATGGGTGGGCGGCTCCTTTTTAGTATCAGCATGTTGTGCGGCGTGTTTGTTTACTGTATTTCCACTACCGTATAGTCCTTATCCTCTACGGCCTTTTTAAGCACCTCATCTGCAACAGCCTCGTTTAAGGTCACGACGGCAGTTCCGTTTTCGTGGCTGACAGCCGCCTCGGCTACCTGAGGAAGAGCCTCCAATGCCTTCTTTACAGCTGCCTCACAGTGGCCGCACATCATTCCTTCGATTTTCATTGTCTTTGTCATAGAAGTATTCTCCTTTTCGTTGTTAATAGTTGTATCAGCAGCAACCGCATCTGCGGTTACAGGATGCTTTAGCGGTTTATCCTTTCTGGAGCTTCTTACCGGAAAAAGATTGAGCCTTAAGGCGTTGGAAACCACGCAGAAGCTGGAAAGGCTCATGGCAGCGGCTCCGAACATAGGATTCAGCTTTAAATGAAAGAGCGGGTACAGTGCGCCGGCTGCCAGGGGGATCCCGATCACATTGTAGAAAAAGGCCCAGAACAGATTTTCATGGATATTTTTAAGGGTCGCCCGGCTGAGGCGGATGGCCGCAGGAACGTCTAAGAGGCGGCTTTTCATCAGAACCACATCAGCCGCGTCGATGGCTATATCGGTTCCGGCTCCTATGGCAATTCCCATATCAGCCCTTGTGAGAGCGGGAGCATCGTTGATCCCGTCGCCTACCATGCAGGTTTTGCCCTTTTTCTTTAAGGTGCGGATCACACTTTCCTTCCCTTCGGGGAGAACGCCTGCGATTACCTCGTCCACTCCGGCCTGGCGGCCAATGGCTCTGGCTGTCCGCTCATTGTCTCCTGTGAGCATTACCACATGGATTCCCATGTTTTTAAGCTCCTTGATTGCCTGTGGGCTGTCCTCCTTGATGGTGTCTGCCACGGCAATGATACCTGCAGGACGATCATTTTCCGTAAAGAGAAGCGGTGTTTTGCCCTCCTCAGCCAGCGCTTCGGCCTGCTTTTTCATATTTTGTGAAATGGGCGTACGGCTGCTGATAAAGGAAAGGCTTCCTCCGGTAAGTACATGGTGATCTCTGGTGCGGACAGCAGAAAGCCCGTTTCCGGGAAGTGCCTTAAAGTCTGTTACAGCCTCAGGCTCCATCTGGTTTTCTTCGGCCCGCTTTAACACGGCTTTTGCCAGAGGATGTTCGCTTTTGGCCTCCAGGGCGTGAGCCAGGGAAAGAAGAGAGCCGTCTGTATAGCCGTCTGCGGGAACGATATCCGTTACCTTTGGCTGTCCCTCTGTGATGGTGCCTGTCTTATCCAGGGCAATGATCTGCATCTTTCCTGTTTCTTCCAGAGAAACAGCCGTTTTAAAGAGAATTCCGTTTTTGGCGCCCATTCCGTTTCCGACCATAATGGCTACGGGGGTTGCAAGTCCCAGTGCACAGGGGCAGCTGATGACAAGTACAGAGATTCCTCTTGCCAGTGCAAAACCCAGACCTTGGCCTGCAAGGAGCCATACGATCGTGGTAATAATGGAAACAGTGATAACTGCCGGAACAAAAATGCCGGATACCCGGTCTGCTGCCTTGGCAATGGGAGCTTTGGTGGCAGCAGCATCGCTTACCATCTGTATGATCTGGGAGAGGGTGGTATCTTCTCCTACCCGTGTGGCCTGGCAGCGTAAAAAGCCAGACTGGTTGGAGGTAGCGGCAGATACCCGGTCACCCTGTGATTTGTCAACAGGGATGCTTTCTCCTGTAAGAGCAGATTCGTTTACTGCGCTGTTTCCTTCTAATACAATACCATCTACGGGTATATTTTCTCCGGGACGTACAACGAAAATATCCCCGATTTGTACCTGGTCGATGGAGACTTTTGTCTCAGCTCCGTTTTTTATAAGCGTGGCCGTCTTGGGAGCCAGTTTCATAAGGCCTTTTAGGGCGTCGGTGGTGCGCCCCTTGGAGCGTGCCTCCAGCATCTTGCCTACGGTGATCAGGGTGACGATCATAGCAGCGGACTCAAAATAAAATTCATGCATATAGGTCATGACGCCGTCCATATCGCCCTGAAGCTGTGCTCCGGTCATGGCAAAAAGGGCATAGGTGCTGTAAACAAAAGCGGCTGTGGAGCCTAAGGCTACCAGGGTATCCATGTTGGGAGAGCCGTGAAACAGGCTTTTAAAGCCGTTGATAAAAAATTTCTGGTTGATTACCATTACAATTCCTGTAAGAAGAAGCTGCAAAATCCCTACTGCAACGTGATTATCTGCAAAAAATGGGGGCACCGGCCAGCCCCACATCATATGGCCCATGGAAAAATACATGAGGACAATGAGAAAGCCTGCGGAACAGAGCAGCCTTTTTTTCAGTATGGGAGTTTCATGGTCAGCCAGCATATCTTCGTTTTCAGATGTCCGGGCAGAAGCATGATCCGATATGCCCTTTTCAGATGCGCCGTATCCTGCCTGCTCTACCGCGGCTATGACAGCCTTTGGATCTGCGTTTCCTTCTACGCCCATGGAATTTGTCAAAAGGCTCACGGAACAGGAAGTAACGCCGGGGACGTGATTCACGGCTTTTTCCACCCGGGCGCTGCAGGCCGCGCAGCTCATGCCGGTTACGGAATATTGTTTCATAAGCATCAATGCCTCCTTTATTTCATCAGTTTCTGCAGGGTGTTCATCAGTTCGTCGATTACCTGATCGTTTCCTTCCCTGATATCATTTACAACGCAGGTGTGGATATGGCTGGAAAGAAGGGTGCGGCTGAAGCTGTTGAGAGCAGCGGTAACGGCGGCTGTCTGTATCAGTATATCCGGGCAGTAGGCATTTTTTTCAACCATGCTTTTGATGCCGCGCACCTGTCCTTCGATCCGGTTTAAGCGATGTATAAGATCTTTATATTCTTTTTCGGAACGCTCTTTTGTCTTATGGCAGCTGCATGCTGCTGGATTTTTTGCTTCCATATAAGTCCTCCTGTCTGATACGGGATTGGGATGAGAATATACCCTGGTGGGGTATAGTGATATTATATACCCTGGTGGGGTATGTTACAAGAGGAATATTAAAAAAATATAACAAAAGCTGTCGTTCCTCTTACGATTTTCTCAGGGACATTGAGAGGAAAGAAAAAATATGATATGTTGGGATCAGAAAGGAAAGGAGGAGAAGAGCATGAAAAAAAGATTTGTGGGATTATTGGCGGTGGTGCTTGTCCTGTTTGGGTTTACAGCCTGCGGAGGCGCTGCTTCCGGTGCAGCTGCGGATAAAATGGAGATAGCTGAAACGATGGCTGTCAGTCCTCCGGCAGCTGCAGGAGGACATATGCCGGAAGCTCCTGCTTTGGAAGAAACAGAACGGGAAACGGGAGAAACGTTAACATCCCGGTCTCAGACACGAAAGCTGATCCGCACGGTAGAACTTCAGATGGAGACAGGAGAATTTGACGCGTTTCTTCAGGCGGTCGGGGAAAAGACAGAGACTTTTGGGGGATATACGGAGCGGTCAGATGTGATGGGAAAACAGGCAGATTCCGAAGGAAATCCCATTTTGCGTACTGCCAGCCTTACAGTCAGGATCCCGACGGGCCGTCTGGATGAATTCATTACAGACCTGGAAGGAAAAGGAAGTATAGTGAATCGTTCGGAAAACACAGAGGACGTTACCCTTCAGTACAGTGATATTGAGAGCAGGAAAAAGACGTTGGAAATGGAGCAGGACAGGATCTGGGCTCTTTTGGAAAAAGCTGATACTCTGGATGCAGTGATCGCCTTGGAAAAACGGCTGTCTGAGATCCGCTATGATCTGGAATCCATGGAATCCCAGCTGCGCTTGTATGATAATCAGGTGGAATACAGTATTCTGCGTTTGGATCTGTCAGAAGTAACAAATTACAGTCCCACAGAGCCTCAGACCATATGGCAGAGGATCCGCACTGGATTTGTGGAAAATGCCCACAGGGCAGCAGGTTTGTTTTCTTCTCTTTTTGTAGGGATCATAATATCGGTTCCGTTTTGGGTTCCTGCGGCGGCGATTCTTTTTATCTTTTACTTTATAGGCCGAAAATATGCGAAAAAACATGGGGAAAAGAAGTGAATTTGCAGTTTGGACCATTTTACGGTATAATGGACTCCTATTTAATTAAAGGAGGACATGTCTGCCCATGGCATCATTTACGAAATTTGCAATCTTGAAAGTGTTCGGGGATCTGGCAGCTTCCAGACCGGTAGATAAAATTACGGTAAAGGATATTACAGATCAATGCGGTATTTCCAGAAATACGTTTTATTACCATTATCAGGATATTTACCAGGTGCTCAAAGCCTATGTCCAGTATTCGGCTGAGCATGTGATCGAGCTGATGGTAGAGGATGAGGGGGAGGATGGTAAGGCAGGCTTAAAGGAAATCCGGTATCTGGAAGCCAACAGAGAGCTTTTATGCAATCTGTATCGCTCTGCTGCCAACGAGGAGGTCAGAAACTGCCTGCAGTCTGCCAGCCAGATTATTTTTGACCGCCTCATTGAAAGCGTATCTCAGGGAATGGAGGTACAGGCAGAGGATAAAAAGATACTCAGTGCGGTGTGCCAGTATACGGTTCGGGGGATCATGACCAGCTGGATGGAAGAGGACGGAATGCTGAACGGGGAAACACTGGAGCAGGTTTTGGTCCGCCTGGACTATTTGTTTAAAGGGGCCATAAGAGAAGCGTTGATGCGGAGCGCGTCCAGAGAACAGGGGCTTCTGCCAGAAAGCAAAATGTTGTAAAGCAAGTCTGCTGTAAATTGTGAAATAAAAGTAAAAAATAGTACACATATGGGTCAAATGCACAAATTTTGTGCATTTGATTTTATTTTGCCTATTGTCAATTAGACAAAAGTCCATATAATGATTAATGGTAAAGGAGATGAAAAAAATGCCCACAGAGAAATTCATGAATCTGGGTGATTACAAGAAACAGGCAATCCTGGATGCAATGCGCGCAGAATTCATGACTACGCCTTACTCGGAGATCCGAATCAGCAGCCTGATCAAGCGGGCAGGCATATCCAGAGCCAGTTTTTATCTGTATTTCCAGAGCAAAGAAGATTTGTTTACCTGTATGATGCATCAACTGAGAGAGCGGCTGGTGCAGGGGCTGGTAGAAGCCTTCCAGGAACAGAAAAGTTCATTTGATGCGTCCATGAGCCGGCTGGTAAACCGGATTATGGATGATGAGATCTACAGAGACTGCTGGGAGTTCTGCAAGCGGGTGATGGAGGATGGGACCTGCAGAGAGGTGGCAGCCTGCGCAGAGCGGGAATATGACAAAGAAGACCTGCGGGAAAAGACAGAAAAAAAATGTTATGAGGCCATGGATCATTCCGGATATCCAGGGCTTGATAAGGAAAAGCTGCGGTATGCCATCGGCATGGGGATGCTGGTAATCCTCAGGATATCCATGCTGTATCTGGACCATGCGGCAGATCCAAAAAGGCTGAAGGAGATGGCAGCCAGGCAGTTTGCCATACTTGACAGAGGAATCCGGGATTAAAATCGTGTATAAAAGAAAGGAAGGCAGAAAAAAATGAAAAAAAGCAGCAAAAGACTGATCGCAGGAGCGGTAGTCCTTTTAGTGGCGGCAGGGTTTGTATTTAAACTGGTGTCAGGCAAAGAGGAGGCCCCGCAGTATGAAACACGTCCTACGGTAGCCGTACAGACACCGGTAACAGGAGACATTACACTCTATACCGAACTTACAGGAACCGTAGAGCCTGTATCCAGAGCGTCTGTAATGCCAAAGATCAGCGGCGAAATCTTAGAGGTAAATTTCCAGGCAGGCGATACGGTACAGGCCGGTCAGGTGCTGTGTAAAATTGATTCAGATGCGTTAAGGACCATGGAACTTCAGATGCAGTCCGCATCCGTAGCCGCAGATACGGCAGCCAGAGAGCTGGCGCGTCTTCAGCCTTTGTTTGACGGCGGATTTGTTTCCCAGCAGCAGTTCCAGCAGGCTCAGGATGCGGCCACCAGCGCCCGTCTGGCTTATGAAACGGCAAAAACCCAGTATGACCTTCAGATGGAATATACCACAGTGACCGCTCCGATCGGCGGCGTGATCGAGAGCAGAGGGATTGAGCTTCATGACCATGTAAGCCCTTCTGCCCCTATCTGCGTAATTTCCGGAGGAGACCAGCTTCAGGTGAATTTCGGGGTAACAGAGAAGGTAATGAAAAATATGAACGTAGGCGACGCTTTGACGGTAGAAAAGAACGGAAGCACCTATGAAGGCAATCTGACGGAAATAGGAGCCATGGTAAATGCATCCGGCTTATACGATGCAAAGGCAGCTGTCAGCCAGGGAGCCAGTCTTACAAACGGAGCAAAGGTAAAGCTGACCGTTGTAATGGATCGCGCAGAGGGTGCAATGACGGTTCCTGTAGATGCAGTTAATTATGATGACGGTCAGGCTTTTGTATACTGCTATGAAGACGGCGCTGCTAAAAAGGTAATGGTAGAGGCCGGTATCTATGATTCACAGAATATGGAAATTATTTCCGGACTGGAAGCAGACAGCCAGGTGATCGTAACCTGGAGCAATGAGCTGGTAGACGGTCAGCAGGTGCTTTTAGATGACGGACAGAAAGAAGAGAGCAGCGAAGGAAATGCGGATCAGGAAACACCTGCCGCAGAGTCAGAGAAAGCAGGTGAATAAGGAATGGTTAATATTACTAAATTTGCGGTACGCAAGCCTGTAACCATTATCATGTGCCTGATCACCATTGCATATTTCGGTCTTCAGGCCCTGATGGGGACAAAGGTAGAGCTGACGCCGGAGATGGAGCTTCCGGTTCTGCTGATCAGTACCGTATATGCAGGCGCCACCCCGGAGGATATCAATGACCTGGTAACAACAAAACAGGAAGATGCCATTACCTCATTGGACGGCGTTAAAAATATATACAGCTTTTCACAGGAGAATGTTTCCATCATTATGGTGGAGTATGAGTTCGGAACCAATATTGATACCGCATACATCAACCTGAAAAAAGCCATTGACGGCACCAAGCGGGATATGCCAGAAGATGTGGAAGAGCCCAATATCCTTGAGATGGATATGAATGCGGCTCCTGTTATGACCCTTGCAGTGGGAGGGCAGGTAGATGGAAATCTCTATACATATGTAGAGAACAATGTGCAGCCGGAACTGGAAAAATTAAGCTCAGTCGGTGAAGTTTCTCTTTCCGGCGGACAGAAGGAATACGTAAGCGTTTGTCTGGATCCGGAAAAAATGGCCCAGTATAATTTAAGTCTTTCTACTGTGGGCCAGCTGGTAGGCGCGGCAGATTTTGCCGTTCCTGCAGGCGATGTAAACGTAGGAAAGCAGGAATTAAATGTCAGTGCAGGCAACGATTATGATGATGCGGAAAGTCTGAATAATATTGCAATCCCTCTGGCAGACGGCAGTGTGATCCATCTGTCAGATATTGCGACTGTTTCCCAGACACTGGAAGAAGAAAATTCCATCGGCCGTTATAATGGAAGGGACGTTGTATCCATTGCCATTAAAAAGCAGCAGAGTTCAACGGCCATTGATGTATCAAAGCAGGTAACAAAGCAGATTGAAAAGCTGAAGGCAGCCAATCCGGGACTGGAATTTACGGTTGTAAATGATTCCAGCGATATGATCAACGAATCCATCGTCAACGTATACCAGACCATGTTCATGGCTGTTATCCTGTCCATGTTTATCCTTTGGCTGTTCTACGGAGACCTGCGCGCTTCCGTTATCGTTGGTACCTCTATTCCTATTTCTATCATGCTGACCTTGATCGCCATGAGCTTTATGGGATTCTCGCTGAACGTTATTTCATTGACTTCTCTGGTTCTGGGCGTAGGTATGATGGTAGATAACTCCATCAACGTACTGGACGGATGTTTCCGCGCAAAGGAAAAGATGAATTTCTACGATGCGGCCATCGAGGGAAGCCGTGTTATGATCAATTCCATCATCGGCGGTACAGCGACCACCTGCGTTGTATTTATCCCGCTTTCCCTGTTGAGCGGTATGTCTGGACAGCTATTCAAACAGCTCGGATTTACCATCGTATTCAGTTTGATCGCATCTTTATTCTCTGCCGTGACCATCGTGCCTCTGTGCTATTATCAGTGGCATCCGATAGAGAAAGAGAAGGCTCCTGTAGCGGGCTTTATCCGCGGCTGTCAGGAGTGGTACCGTGCACATATGCCTTCCATCATTCCAAAGACAGGTATGATCATCGGCGGAAGCCTTCTGCTTTTGGTGGCCTCCTTCGGCCTTGCTTCCCAGCTTAGAATGGAGCTGATGGTAGCGGTAGACGAAGGCATTGTGGATATGGAGATCAAGACAAAACCAGGCCTTTCCATTGCTGCAGTAAATGAAGCAGTAGCTGAGGTAGAGCAGCTGGTAGCGCAGGACGAGGAGGTAGACCATTATCTTCTGACCTACGGAGCCAGTGGTCTGAGCATGGGAGGAAGCGGCGTTTCTCTGAGTGCGTATTTAAAGGATGACCGTAAGCTTTCCACAGATGAAGTGATTGATAAATGGACCAGAGAGATTGAACATTACACGAATGTATCGGTTACTCTGGAACAGGGAAGTACCAGCGGTTCTTCCAGCAGCAGTACGAACGAGATCGAGGTAGACTTACAGAGTACGGATTATGACGCATTAAAACAGGCGTCAAATGAGCTGGTAACAGAGCTTAGAAAACGCGATGATGTTATGCAGGTACATTCATCCATTGAAAATGCGGCGCCTATTATTAAGGTAAAGGTAGACCCGGTTGCAGCCCAGGCAGAAGGTCTTACCCCTGCATCCATTGGTTCCATGCTTTACAGCAACTTAAGCGGTATAGAGGCAGCTACGATGAGAGTCAACGGCGAGGACATTGACGTAATTGTAGAATTTGCTCCGGACCGGTATGATTCTATTGAAAAGCTCCAGGGAATGATGATCCCAACAGCCACAGGAACGGTTCTTCCGTTGGAAGATCTGGCAGACATTGTGTATGAGGACAGCCCGCAGCAGATCGCGCGTAAATCAAAGCAGTATCAGGTGTCCATTACCATGCAGCCCCAGTCCGGACTTAAGGATGAGGCGAAGGCAGCTGTCAATGAGTTTGTGCGTAACTGGGATATGCCAGAGGGAGTGGAAATGGCTGCCAATGCCACAGATGAGAGCATGGTCGAGGAGATGTCCGCTCTGGGAGGTGCGCTGATTACCGGTATTTTCCTGGTATTCGTAGTAATGGCAATCCAGTTTGAGTCGCCAAAGTTCTCACTTATGATCATGACAACGATCCCGTTCGCTCTGATCGGTTCCTTTGGACTGCTGTTCATCGCAGACAGCCCCATCAGTATGGTATCCATGCTGGGCTTCCTGATGTTAGTCGGTACGGTTGTAAATAACGGTATCTTATATGTAGATACGGTCAACCAGCTTCTTCTGGAAATGCCTCTGGATAAGGCTCTGGTAGAGGCGGGAGCAATCCGTATGCGCCCGATCATGATGACAACCGGAACAACGGTTATTTCCATGCTCCCCAATGCGTTTGCTTACGGTAAGTCCGGTGCCATGATGCAGGGTCTTGCCCTTGTAAACGTAGGCGGTCTGATCGCGGCTACGATCCTGACGCTGGTTCTTCTTCCTACCTATTACAGACTGGTTCACAATATGGGCAGAAAGGCCATGGGAGAAGGCGGACTGGAGATTGCAGACTGATCGAGCCATCACTGCAGTTTGAAATGAATTAAATAAAGAAATGATAAAATGAAGCAGCCGTTCCTGCGTGTTCCGATTTGATTCGGGGGCGCGGGGGCGGCTGTGTTTTGCTAAAATGGATGTCGTTAGAGTTATTTTGCTCTTGTATTTTCCGGCAGGCAGTGATAAAATAAAAACAAATTATAAGAATTGTTTTTATTTTGAAGGGAGATGCGGTATGCCAAAGGTGGCCTATTCTGAGGAAGACAGAGAACGCATTCGGGCGAAACTGATCGCAGTTGGACTTGAACTGATGGCAGAGCAGGGAATCCAGCATACAACCGTAGAACAAATCTATAAAAAAGTTGGTATCTCGCGTACGTTTTTCTATTCCTTTTTTGCTGCAAAAGAGGATTTGATCGTTGAGACATTATATCTGCAGCAGCCGAAGATCATTGCATATGTGAAACAGTTAATGGCTGATCCTGCTTTGAGCTGGCGTGATGGGGTCAAGCGCTTTCTTTACACCTGCTGTTATGGAGAGAAAAACGGGATCGCTGTTTTAACGATTGAGGAACAGCAGCTTATTTTCAGACATTTATCAAAGGAAAGCTATCAGACGTTCCGAAAAAAGCAGCTCCGCCTTTTTGGAGAAATATTGGAAAACTTTGGGATAAAGGCGAATGTAGAAAGGATCCATCTGTTTACAAATCTGAGCTTGACCGTGATGGTTATACGCAGAGCCATTCCCGATACACTTCCTTTCTTTGTTCCGGAAGCTGCGGATGAAACGGTTGATTTTCAGCTGAATGCCATTGTGGATGCCCTGGAAAAATTAAAAGAGGAAACGAACATATAAAAGATTCAGGAGGAAAAAGATTATGGGATTTTTTGGAAAACTGTTTAAAGGCCCTGAGGTTGACATGGAAAAGAGCAATGCAAATGCAAAGAAAATGCGTCTGCTGTTTGACCAGGCCGTAGAGGGAGGAAGCGGTTACAGGTTGATTTTTGGATATACCGAAGATGTAAGCCGCTTTAATTATGGATTCGTTCACGGGAGCAAAACAAAGATCGGAAATTTAATTGTGGGCTGGAATGAGGCAAACCAGACAATCGTGGTCGTTCCGACGGTTCCCGATCTTTCCGGCTGCGGCGATCCGACATACTACCGCCGTTCTGAGATTTTAAAAGCATACAGGAATAAGTATCCCACCGATGCCTTTATCATTTACCCGGACAAAAAGGGCTATATCGGCATCAATGCCTATGACTGGCTGGAAGATGAAAAACTGTATGTTTATGTATCGCAGGCCGATGAACTGGCTGCGTTTACAGACTTTTTTATGAACCGTTTTGCAAAAAAGTGAGGAAACTATGAAAACACGGATTCACAGCACACTGCCCCAGGAGGCAAGAAGGATTCGGGAGGAGGTCTTTGTAAGGGAACAGGGCTTTGAGAATGAATTTGATGAAACGGACCAGAGCGCTTCTCATCTGATTCTGTATGATGGTGAAATGCCGGTCGCGGTATGCCGTTTCTTCCCTGGTGATCAGCCCGGAGATTATATGGTCGGCCGGATTGCGGTTATAAAGGAGTGCCGGGGCCGGAATCTGGGAGCCCGTCTGTTAAAGGAGGCTGAAAAAGAGATACGGACACTTGGAGGCAGACGGATCCTTCTCCATGCGCAGTGCAGGGCAGCGGGCTTTTATGAAAAGCAGGGGTATGCCAGCCAGGGGGAAGTTGATTTTGATGAAGACTGTCCTCATATATGGATGGGGAAGGAGATTGCAGAGAGAAAAGAATAAGGTTTTATAGTGTAAGAGTCTGAAAGAAGCGTTGGTTCATTTTGTGAATCGGCGCTTTTTGTCTATATAAAAAATAGCTAAAAAGATATAAATGTTTATCTTTCTATATATTAGAAAAAATTATATATAAAATATTATTACCAAAAAATATTGATAAATCGTATTATATTGAACATTTTGACAAAATCAACAAGAAACAAATTAAAAACAAGTATAAAATAATAAAAACAAATAAAATACAGTTGAAATAAAGGGAAATCATGGTATAATATAACTGCAAACATCAGAAAAGTTGGAATGTATTGGATGTGAAAGGAGAAAACAAATGAGAAAGATCGTAGCAAAAGTTGTACTGGCAGGAATGGTAATGAGCGTTACAGGATGCGGTGGAAAAACCATTACCCATGAAACGGAGGCAACCGCAGTTTCCGGGGCTGAGGAAAGCGGAGCTGAGGAAAAAGTGAAGGTAGGTTTTATCGTAGGAACAGGCGGACTGGGAGACCAGGGATTTAATGATATCGCATATGAAGGATTAAAGCGGGCGGAAGAGGAGCTTGGAATTGAACTTGAATATGCAGAGCCTCAGTCCGTTTCAGACTTTGAGCCGTTGATCAGTCAGTTTGCCCAGGACGGAAGCTATGATCTGATTATATCACTGGATCAGCAGTCTCAGTCTGCATTAGAGAAGATTGCTGAATTATTCCCTGAACAGAAGTTTTCGGCAGTTGATATGAATATTGAAGCTGATAATGTAAAGGTAATCAGAAAAGATTTTTCTCAGCTGGCTTTTCTTCCTGGATATTTTGCAGGTCTTTTGACAACGGATACGTCTGTTGATAAGGTAAATGAAGAAGCATGTGTTGGAATTATGATTGGTGTTGACAATCCTAATATGCAGAATGGTGTTTTAGGTTATACAGCAGGAGCAAGGCTTGCAAATCCGGATACAGAAGTATTAACCGGTATCGTGGGATCTTATGGAGATCCGGCCAAGGGAAAAGATACTGCAAAGGTTATGTATGATAAAGGTGCGGATATTGTTATGAATTTTGCAGGAAGTTCCGGTCTGGGCCTTACAAACCAGGCAAAAGAGTCAGAACGTCTGGTGATTGGCGGAACCTCCAATGTCAATGCAACGGCTCCGGATGTAATAGCAGCGTCAGCCCTGGAGCAGTTAAGTGACAGAGTATATAATGATGTAAAGGCTGTGATTGACGGAACATGGGAGTCGGGAATTGAGATGGGTGTAATTGCAAACGGTGGAGTAGACATTGCGTTTGAAGGTACAGATGTTGCTGTTCCGGAAGAGATTATAGAGAAAATCGATCATGTAAGAACGTTGATCAAAGATGGAAAACTCACACTTCCATCTTCTGTAGAGGAGATTGACGGATGGTTAGAGGAAGCAGCTGGGGTATTAAAGTAGTCACTGGCAGGTAAGTACGGCAGAATATCACTGAATTGTTGCAAAAGATAGAATTGGCGAGGTGAATCTGAAAGTGGAAGTTGTTCGATTAGAAAACATTACAAAACAGTATCCGGGAGTGCTGGCTCTTGACCATGCAAATCTGGAGATTTGCTCCGGAGAAATACATGCCCTTTTAGGAGAGAATGGGGCAGGAAAAACAACTCTTATGAAAGTGCTTTATGGAATGACAGTTCCGGATGAAGGCAAAATATACATCAATCAAAAGCAGGTAAGTTTCTCCTCGCCAATTGAAGCGATTTCAGCTGGAATTGGTATGGTGCATCAGCATTTTATGCAGGCCGAAATGCTTACTGTACTGGAAAATGTGATTGCAGGAGCGGAGCCTTCTGCAAAGGGAAAAATAAAATATGCAAAGGCACGCAGGGGTGTACAGGAAATGATCGACCGTTTTTCCTTTGATATCAATCTGGACAGCAAGATTGAGGATCTTTCGGTTGGAGAACGTCAGAGGGTAGAAATACTAAAGGTATTATACCGCGGAGGGAAGATACTGATTTTTGATGAACCGACCGCTGTTTTAACTCCTCTGGAAACAGAAGCATTTTTTACTGTTTTAAGGAAATTTAAAGAACAGGGAAAAAGTATTGTAATTATCACTCACAAATTACAGGAGGTAATGGAAATTGCGGACCGGATTACGGTTATGCGTGATGGAGTTATTACAGGACATTGCATGCCTCAGGACGTAACGATCAATGACCTGGCCTCTATGATGGTAAAGCGGGAAATAAAGGTAAACGAGCATATGAGGGCAGAGACCGTAAGTCCGGAGGTATATTTTGAAGTCAAAGATCTTCTGCTCACAGCATCAGAAAAGGTGATACTGGATCACATCAGTCTGAAAATCCACAAGGGGGAAATTCTTGGGATAGCGGGAGTAGAGGGAAATGGCCAGACGGAACTGATACGCTGTCTTACAGGCCTTCAAAAGCCGGACACCATGGAGCTGATTGTCGATGGGGAAGCCGTGACCGGAAATGCAAGTGATTTTATCCGTCAGGGGATCGGCCATGTGCCGGAGGATCGGCTGGGAACGGCAGTAGTCGAAAATGATTCAATCAGCACGAATTTAATGCTAGGATACCATTTTAAAGAGCGGTTTAGAAAAGGCAGATGGATGGACTATAATAAAGCGGATACCTTTGGGAATGAGTGCATTGAAACGTATTCAATTAAAGCGCCGTCCTCAAAGACAACCATTGCTGAAATGTCGGGAGGAAACCAGCAGAAGGTAGTTATTGCAAGGGTATTCAGCGAAAATCCCAAGGTAGTTATCTGCGCACAGCCTACCCGCGGCGTGGATATTGGATCGATAGAATATATTCATCGAAGAATGAGAGAGTTCGTAGGTACAGAGCATGCGATGCTGCTGATTTCTGCCGATCTGGAGGAAGTAAAAGCAATGAGCGACAGGATTGCAGTGATTTTTAAAGGAAGGATTGTGGCAGAGGGACCAACAGATCAATTTGATGATACACAGCTTGGATTGTATATGACAGGCGCCGGAACGGAGGAAGAGAGATGAAAAAAAGAATAGAAAAAATGATTCCTACAGTTCTTTCGCTGGCAATTGCCCTGTTTTTCGGTTCGTTTCTCTTTATGGCAGTAGGATATAATCCTGTTAGTGTATACAGCGAGATTATTTATGGGGCAGTGGGAACTCATGGTGCGGTTTTAAACTCTCTGGTACAGGCTACGCCGCTTCTGTTTACGGGACTGGCATTTGTGATTGCGATTAGAGGCGGTATAGCCAATATCGGAGGAGAGGGACAGCTGTATGCAGGTGCATTGGGCTCTGTTCTTGCGGGGATTTTTTTAAAGGACATACCGGCATATATTCATATTCCTCTTAGTCTTTTGTCAGGTATTGTATTCGCAGGATGCTGGGGGAGCCTGATTGCGGTTTTGAAAGTTTATTTCGGGGCTCAGGAAATTATTACTGCTATTATGCTGAATTATATTATGCAGTATTTTGTGAGTTTTCTGGTAAATTATCCTCTGAAAGAGGAAGGAGCAATTTCCCAGACCGTTGAAATTGCAGATACAGCGAAGCTTCCCCTTCTTTCTGCACAGTATCAGCTTTCTTCCGGGATTTTATTGGCAGTTTTCATTGCTGTAGCTATGACGTTTATTTATAAAAAAACTTTGATGGGATATGAAATGTCTATTACAGGTAAATGTAAGGCAGCTGCAAGAACCGCCGGAATTAACGTGGATAAAACCATGATAAGAACCATGTTTATCAGCGGAGCGACTGCTGGATTATGCGGTTCTGTCATGATCTTAGGAAGTGCATATCGTCTGATTGATAGTTTTTCATCCGGATATGGATTTGATGGAATTGCAGTAGCATCTCTGGCTAACGGAAGCTTTATGGGTGTCTTGCTGTCAGGAACGTTTTTTGGCGCATTGAGAGCAGGAGCCATGTATGTAAACCGTGTTGCAAAAATTCCCTATGATTTTGCGATCGTAATTCAGGCATTGATTATTGTGCTGATTGCTACGCCTTATATGTGGCATGTTCTCGGCAGTAAGCTAAAATGGAAAAAGAAGGGAGAAGCAAACTATGTCAGGTGATATGATGGTGGTTATTCAATCTTTGATAACTACAACCTTACGTATGAGTATTCCTGTCATTTTGGCCTCTCTGGCAGGCGTGTTTTCAGCAAGAGCAGGTATTGTTGCCATGGGGCTTGAGGGAATGATGTTGAGCGGTGCCTTTTCGGCAGCATATGTGACGTATATTACAGGAAACCCATTTCTTGGAATACTGGGTGGAATACTGGCGGGTGTCGTGCTATCTCTTGTTCACGGAGTTTTAGTTATAAAATTCCGCTTGGATCAGGTCATTGGAGGAATCGGTCTGAATCTGTTTGCTACAGGACTTACAACCGTTTTTATGCAGCTTGTGTGGGGGAACAGAGGAAAATCCGAAATGTTGAATACAATTCCATCCATTAAGGTTCCTGTATTGGGAAAAATTTCACCTTTGCTGCTAATTGCTCTGATTACTGTAGGTTTGGCCGGTTACGTCCTTTATAAGACTGTGTTTGGTCTCCATCTGCGTATGGTGGGTGAGAATCCGACGGCGGCTAAAACTCTGGGAATTTATGTAAATCGTATCCGGTTTCAGAGTCTTATCATTGTAGGAATTCTTTCGGGATTGTCAGGTGCATATTTATCCATCGATCATTTGAATATGTTTGTACGTGATATGGTTGCCGGCAGAGGGTTTATTGCATTATCCATTGATATTTTGGGGCGGTATACACCGGGCGGAATTTTAGCTGGAAGTCTGTTTTTCGGATTTGTGGACGCCCTGCAGCTTGTGATACAGAGTGATAAGATACCGGGACAGCTTCTCCAGATGCTTCCATATCTGGTAACGCTTCTGGCTGTAGTGCTGGCTGTAAAAGATGTAAGGCCTCCTGCGAGTATGGGAAAGGTAATTGAAGAAAAGGAGTAATATATGTTGGAAAAGCAGATTAATGAGACGGTAGAATACATCAGAAGCAAAATAGGAACCGTGCCGGAGGCGGCGATTGTTTTAGGATCAGGTCTGGGAGGTTTTGCGGATCAGCTAGAGGACGCGGTGCGCATTCCGTATGAAGAGATTCCGGGCTTTGTAAGATCTACGGCCCCAGGCCATAAGGGGCAGATTGTCTGCGGAAAGAAGAGCGGAAAAGTTGTGCTCTGTATGCAGGGCAGATTTCATTACTATGAAGGATACACCATGCAGCAGGTAACCTATCCGGTACGCGTGATAAAAGCGCTGGGCATATCAAAATTGATTTTGACAAATTCCTGCGGAGGATTAAAGTCTGAATTTGAACCGGGCGATCTGATGCTGATTACAGACCATATTAACTTTATGGGGGCAAATCCTTTGATTGGACCCAATGAAGATATGTTCGGATGCAGATTTCCGGATATGACAAAGGCATACAATAAAGAACTGGCGGAAAAGGCCAGAAAGTGTGCCGGAGAGCTTTCCATTGATTTAAAAGAGGGTACATATGTTGGATACGGCGGGCCAAGCTTTGAAACACCGGCAGAAATCCGTATGTTCCAGATGCTGGGAGGCAGCGCTGTAGGAATGTCCACAGTTCCTGAGGTGATTGCAGCGTCACATTGTGGCTTAAATGTCCTGGCATTATCCTGTATTACAAATCTGGCAGCCGGTATTTTGGATCAGCCTCTTTCAGCCGAGGAAGTAATCGAAGTAGCAGGAAAAGCGGGAAAAAAATTCACCGGATTGCTGGAAAAAATAGTAGAAATAATATAGAATAGTGAAAGAAGCGTGTTGCAGAAAATGAGTAAAGACAACTTAAATATAAAGCAGGAAATATGTGAAATCGGAAAACTGATGTATGACAGGGGATATGTGGTAAGCAATGATGGAAATATTTCTGTCAGAGTCAGTGAGAATGAAATCATTATTACTCCTTCAGGTGTCAGCAAGGGACGAATGACGCCTGATATGATGGTTACGGTTGACTTGGATGGCAATATTCTGGAAGGAAAACGCTATCCGTCCTCTGAGATGAAGATGCATTTGGCTGTATATAAAGAAAGATCGGATATAAATTCAGTGATTCACGCTCATCCGCCAGTATCTACAGCCTTTGCTGTTTGCCGGAAGCCCCTGGATCGTATGTATATGCCGGAAACGGTGTTAAATATGGGAACGATACCAGTCACAGAATATGCACTTCAATCCACCCAGGCAGTTCCGGACTCGCTGAAGCCGTTTGTAAACGGAAACGGCGCTTTGATTGCGAATCATGGAGTAATTGTATGGGCCCAGGATTTGTGGGGGGCATTTCACCGGATGGAAACTGTAGAGCATACCGCTAAAATCTATATGAACATACAGATGATAGGGAATGGCTGTGAACTGTCAGAAAAGGAGCTGGAAGAACTTTATAGTTTAAGGGAATATTACAAAAAATTAGCAGAAGAAAGAAAAGAGTAAGGTAAATATGTTAGCTCCTGAAAGAAGAAATCAGATATTAAATTTGGTAATCCAGAAAAAAAGCGTATTGGTCAAAGATCTGAGTATGATGTTTGACGTAACAGGTGAGACCATCCGGAAGGATTTGGCAGTTTTAGAAAAAGAAGGCAAAATATTAAAGACGTACGGCGGAGCGTATGTCTGCGACGGAGTTCAAAATGAGATACCGATTACATTGAGGGAAAGCCTGTATACAGATGAAAAAAAGGCGATCGGTGCTGTCTGTGCCTCTCTGGTTCAGAATGGAGATACAGTCAGTCTGGATGGAAGCACAACATGCCTTCATATTGCTAAAAATCTTATAGACCGCACAGATGTGACTGTATTGACAAACTCACTCAGAATTGCAGATGTATTTTCAGATTGCCCAAATATTCGGTTGATTTTATCTGGAGGTGAGCTGAATCAGGAAATCCAGTGTTTTGTAAATCATGGAAGCGAAGAAATGTTATCCAGATATTTTGTAGATAAATGTTTTGTTTCCTGCAGGGGGATTCATATGCAGACCGGCATTACAGATGGGAGTGAAAGTAATGGAAGAATCCGCCGTATTATGCTGGAGCATGCAAAGCAAAAATATTTGGTTGTAGACAGTACAAAGATTGATTTGATCAATTTCTATCAGATTGGTACCTTTGATCTGGTTGATGCTATGGTAATCGATAGACTGGATTCAACCAATTGGAAAAACTTTATTTATGAGAAGGGGATTCGGTTGATAGAGGCCGGGAAGGAAAATGAAAATGGATAGAGAGATTGCATTATCAGTAAAATATAATGATGGACGGCTGTTCTTTCTGAATCAGACGCTGCTTCCGGAAAAGGAAGAATATGTGGAAATAACAAATGAAACGGAAGCGTGGACGGCAATCAAACGGCTGGTGTTAAGGGGGGCACCGGCAATCGGAGTAGGAGCGGCATATGCATTAAGCGTCTGCGCAGACCATTTGGAAACAGAGGAGGTTTCCTCCTTTTGTAAGGAAGTACATCGGATTAAGGAGTATTTAAACAGCTCCAGGCCTACGGCTGTAAACTTGTCATGGGCTCTTAACCGGATGGAGAACCGGATGCTTTCAGGAAATAAAGAAAGCACAGCCGAGTTAAAGGCGGTTTTAAGAGAAGAGGCTGAAGCAATCTATAATGAAGATGTAATGCTGTGCCGTAAAATTGGTGAAGCAGGTCAGGAAATTATGAAGGACGGCATGGGGATTCTGACCCACTGCAATGCGGGAGCGTTGGCAACTTCACGTTATGGAACTGCTCTTTCTCCCATCTATGTGGCGCAGGAGAGAGGGCTTAATGTACGCGTATTTGCAGATGAAACCCGTCCGCTGCTGCAGGGAAGCAGACTGACCGCATATGAACTTACAAGAGCAGGTGTTGATACAACCGTGATTACAGACAGTATGGCTGCAGTTGTTATGAAAAAAGGATGGGTAGATGCTGTGATTGTAGGAGCCGACCGTATCGCTGCCAATGGTGATGCGGCCAATAAAATTGGAACCTATGGCGTAGCTCTTCTTGCCAAAGCTCATAATATTCCATTTTATGTTGCGTGCCCATATTCTACAGTGGATATGAATACGCCTTCAGGAGAGGATATTGTAATTGAGGAGAGAGCTGCTGAGGAAGTATTGTGTGGTATGGGAAAGCAAACTGGACCGAAAGAGGCAAAAGTGTTTAATCCGGCCTTTGATGTTACTCCCCATGAGCTGATTGCGGGAATTATTACGGAAAAGGGAATTTTGAGAGCTCCATACAATGAAAGCCTCAGAAAGCTTGATTGCAGATAAAAAGAACAGGAGAAGCTTAAATGATGGAGTATACTGCAGATGAGATTATTAAACGTCTGGGAATGCAGCCGCACAGAGAGGGCGGGTGGTATCGCTTTGTCTGGAAGAATGAGCAGACAGTAGCGGAGGGAGCCCTGGGCGATAGATATAAAGGGGAACGCTCTGTTTGTAGCCTGATTTATTATCTTTTAAAGGAAGAGGAAGTATCAAGATGGCATCAGCTAAAGTCTCCTGAAATCTGGACCTGGCATTGTGGAGATTCTCTGGTTATGACATTGGGTGGAGAGAAGGAAGAACCGGACGGAAACACCCAGGTAAGGATTGGAGATAAACTGGATCAGGGAGATACATTCCAGTTTGTAGTACCGGGAGGTATCTGGCAAACCACCCAGCTGGAGCAGGAGTCAGAAAGAAAACATGGATTTGCTCTTGTGTCCTGCATTGTTTCTCCGGCTTTTACGCCGGAAGACTGTTATTTGCCGGATCCCTTATTTTGAAAAAGCGGAGGATGAGTCTATATGTTTGAAGGAAAAACAGCAGTTGTCACAGGAGCCGGAAAAGGTCTGGGACAGGCAATGGCAGTTGCATTGGCGCGTGCAGGCGCGAAGCTTATCGGTGTTGATATTGGAGATATGACGGAAACATCCCGTATCATAGAGGAAAATGGTGGAACATTTACAGCAGTGAACGCAGATTTAAGCAAAACCGGCCAGATTCCGGAGCTGGCAAAAAAGCTGGAAGGAATTTATGGAAAAGTTGATATTCTGGTCAACAATGCAGGCGTGATTTACAGAAGTCCGGCGGAGGAATATCCGGAAGATGGTTTTGATTTTGTAATGAATCTGAATGTGAAAGCTTTGTTTCTTCTTACCAGGGAAATCGGCGGCTGCATGAAGCAGCGCGGCTGGGGCAGAATTATCAATGTATGCTCCATTCAGTCTATGCAGGGAGGAAACGGCGTATCTGCCTATGCAGCGAGCAAACATGCGGTAGCCGGTATTACCAGGGCATTTGCAAATGAATGGGGAAAATACGGAATTACTGTCAATGGAATTGCTCCGGGCTATATGGTGACGGATAATACAGATAAACTGCGGGCCCAGAAGGAGAAGGCGGCAGCGATCACATCCAGAATCCCGGTGGGACGCTGGGGACAGCCATCCGATTTGATGGGGCCGGTTGTATTTCTGGCTTCTGAGGAAGCTGCTTATGTAAATGGTCATCTTTTAGTAGTAGACGGTGGTTATATGAACGCATAAATTTGAAAGCTGCAGGGAACATCGAGGATCAGCCCCGATACTCCCTGCAGCTTTCCCTTCCTGCAATATAAAACGGAAAGCTGATTTTCATCGGCAGGGTATGGCCGCCTTCGATTCGGTCGATGAGTGTTTTTGCGGCCATTTTTCCCATCTCTTCGATGGGGATGTGGACCGTGGTGAGCATGGGGGTCAGATACTGGGCCGTATCAATATCATCGATACTGATAATGGAGATATCCTCCGGTATCTGAAGTCCGTGCTCCTTTACGGCACGCATGGCCCCAATCGCGGTCATATCGTTAGAGCAGAACCAGGCTGTGGCATCGCAGTCTCTGTCGAACAGGATATTGGCTCCCTGGTATCCTCCTTCGGAGGAGAGCTTTACATTGCTGATATATCCCTTTAAAATAGGGATTCCTGCATGTTCGAGAGCCCGGCAGTATCCGTTATAGCGCTCTTCTTTATCTGTTTCGCCGATATAGGCGATTTTTTTATGTCCAAGTTCAATGAGACGGCTGACTGCAGCATAAGCGGCCTGACCGCCGTCGCAGATGATCTGGTCATATTTGGCGTCCAGGCTGTTGAGTCCGGCATACACAACATACTTAAAATACTGTTTTAAAAACTTTAACAGCTCTTTATCGCACCGTCCCAGGACCGCTACGCCGTCTGCCTGATTGTCTTCAATGAGGCGGAAGGTGCTGGGATGATGGATATCAAAGGCGGAAAAGGTATATTTTAATATATAGCCGTGGCGGAACGCCTCTTTTTCGATGCTCCTTGCAAGAGGAGTAAAGAAGCTGTCAGCGGCTCCATCCTCTACTCTGGCAAACAGGCAGGCAAGCGAGCGGGATAAGGGTTCTTTCTCAGTGGAAGAGCCTTTTTTTAGTTCCCTGGCTGTATGATTTGGGGTATAGCCGGTGCGCCGGACGATTTCCCAGATTTTGTCCTGAACCTCTTTCCTGGCCGGAGATTTGCTGCTTTTATTGATTACCCGCGATACGGTGGAAATAGATACGCCTGCCTCGGCAGCGATTTCCTTCAGTGTCATGCGATTTCCTCCTTACCCACTGATGCTATGATGTAAGTATACATGATAAAAACACAAAAAAACAGAGCCAAACGCAAAAATGAAAGAAAAAAGGAGGGAAAACAAGGCAAACGTTTGGGTAAATAGGCAGTGACTTTTTTGTACAACATGATATACTGAACCCATAAGAAACAGAAATGATTTGGCAAAGACGACAAAAATAAGAGCCAAAAATAAAAAACAGGAGGAAAAATTATGGCTTCTGATGAAAACAGGAAGAAAGATCATGCGCAGCGGGATATCATCAGCCGTATCCCCAACTGGGGCTGGCTGCTTATTTCCTTTCTTACAGCGATGCTTCTGTGGAAATGGCTGTCTGTGAATCCGACTACGGCCCGCAGCTTTCCCTTTGCGCCGGAGGTGCTGGCGTCCCTGGGTACCATGATCGAGCGAGGCGTACTGTGGCAGGATTTCAGCAGCAGTATGATTTCCGTGGTGATGGGCTTTGTCCTTGGCTTTGTTACATCGGTTCCGGTAGCCTTTCTCATGGCCTGGTACCGGCCGGTGCGCTACATTGTAGAGCCGTGGATCCAGTTCATCCGTAACATCCCGCCTCTGGCCTATGTTCCGCTGGTGGTTATTTCTGCCGGAGTAGGAAGACGGCCTCAGGTCATCGTGATCTGGCTGGCAACCTTCCTTATTATGACCGTGACGATTTATCAGGGTGTGCGCAACGTAGACGAGACCTTGATCAAAGCTGCAAAGGTGCTGGGCGCAAAGGACAGCGATCTGTTTGTAAAGGTTATTTTCCCGGCCACGACTCCATTTATCATTACCGCAGTCCGCCTGGGCGTATCCGTAGCTCTTACAACCCTGATCGCCGCTGAGTCTACAGGCGCGATCGCAGGTATGGGAATGAGGATCCGTTCTTTAAATAACACCTTTGAAGTGGAGCCTATGCTGCTTTATATTATCATGATCGGCATTATCGGGATCACCAGTGAAAAGATCATTAAATATCTGGAAAGGAGGTTCACCGGATGGCAGGAGACGAGAAACGTGTAAAGGTCAAGATTGACCATGTGGAAAAGATCTACGATGGTCGCAAGGGTCGTATGGTTGCTTTAAACGGCGTGGATCTTGATATTATGGAAAATGAATTTATCTGTGTGGTAGGCCCGTCCGGCTGCGGAAAGTCCACGCTGTTAAATATCATTGCAGGCCTCTTGGAGCCTACCTCCGGAGCAGTATATGTAGACGGAAAGAAGGTAGAGGGAACCGGAACCGAGCGGGGCGTGGTATTTCAGCAGTATGCATTATTTCCATGGCTGACCGTTCTTAAAAATGTCATGTTCGGCCTTAAATTAAAGGGGATGAAGGATGACGAGGCAAGAGAGGTTGCCATGAAGTACATAAAGATGGTACAGCTGGAGGATTTTGTGGATGCTTATCCAAAGGAACTTTCCGGCGGCATGAAGCAGAGGGTAGCTATTGCTAGAGCCTATGCGGTACAGCCGGAGGTGCTTTTGATGGATGAACCCTTCGGAGCCTTAGACGCCCAGACAAGGACGCAGCTTCAGTCAGAGCTGATCAAAACGTGGCAGGAGGAGAAAAAGACCTGTTTCTTTATTACACATGATGTAGAGGAGGCTGTTATCCTTGCAACCAAGGTTATTATTATGAGTGCAAGGCCGGGCCGTATCAAAAAGATCGTAGATATCAACCTTCCGTATCCGAGAACACAGGAAATGAAGATGGAGCTTCCGTTCCTGGATCTTAAGACGTATATCTGGGGTGAAGTATATAAGGAGTATCTGGAAGTAAGAAAGTAATAGGAGCAAAATGGTAAGTGTTTCAAAACTATATCATTTATTTTAAGGAGGATACAAATCTATGAAAAAACGTTTTTTAGCAGCAGCAATGGCAGCAGTAATGGCATTGTCCGTGACAGCCTGCTCCGGCGGAAGTTCTGCTCCTGAGACAAAGGCTCCGGAGTCTGCGGAAGCATCCAAGGCAGAGGAAACGTCCAAGGCTGAAACTGAAAAGGAGACAAAGGCAGAAGAGGAAAAGACAGAGGCAGCGGCAGAGGCAGAGCCCATTACATTAAATATTGCATATATGCCAAACTATGGAAGCCTTTGGTCTGTGGCGGCAGCACAGGCTCAGGGATTCATGGAAGAAGAAGGAATTAAGCTGAATCTGGTATCCTTTGCAGATGGCCCTACCATCATTGCGGCGATGGAGTCCGGCAGTATTGATATCGGCTATATCGGACAGGGCGCACACAAGCTTTGTGTCAACGGCCAGGCCAAGATTTTTGCATTGTCCCATATTTCCAACGGCGACGCTGTGATCGGCGGACCAAGTGTGAAGACCATGGAAGATTTAAAGGGTAAGAAGGTGGCTTATTCCTCCGGTACATCCAGTGAGGATATTTTAAATAATACACTTACAAAGGCCGGTATGACCATGAGCGATATCCAGGCCGTTGATATGGACGCATCCGGTATTGTTACGGCAATGATTTCAGGCGGCGTAGATGCCTGTGCTACCTGGTCTCCAAACAGCTTAAAGATCATGGAAGAGATTCCGGAGGCAACCAAGCTGGCTGATAATATGACCTTTAAGGATACTACCGTTTCTCTGGCAAGCTGGATCGTAACTCCAAAGTATGCAGAGGAGAATCAGGATACCATCCTTCGCTTTACAAAAGCGCTCTTTAAAGGAATGGATTATGCGGCAGACGATCACTATGAGGAGACTGCAAAGGCAGTTGCCGATATTACAAAGACAGATGAAGCAAGCGTATTTGACCAGAGAGGCGATGCAGACTGGCTGACCGGAAAGGAAGTATCAGAAGGTGCAGCAGACGGAACCGTAGAGAATTACTACAAGATCCAGCAGGAGAATTTCATTGCCGGAGGACAGGTGGAAAAGGAAGTTCCTGTAGCAGATTATGTAATGCTTGACAATATGATCGAAGCAGGTAAGTAAAAATCATTGCAGGGAGCGTCCTGGGGGCCGGTTGGGGCGCCGGACGCTCTCTTTATGGCGGAAAAATGGCAGAAGGGCCGGCGTGACAGGGAAAGGAGCAGTTATGAAACACGACTATTACAGCTATACAAAAGAGCAGCTTTTGGAAAATCCAAAAATGAAGCTGTTTTGCTTGGAGGATAATGCTGCTGTATTTAAACAGATGGCAGAGCAGATGGCAGAAGAGATCAAAGCTCATAATGCAGAGGGAAAGCACACCGTCTTTATCTGTCCGGTAGGGCCGGTGGGACAGTATCCATATTTTGTGGATCTGGTAAATGAGCAGAATATCAGTCTTAAAAATGTATGGTTTATCAATATGGACGAATATCTGGATGATGAGAAGCGCTGGGTGCCAGAGGATCATCCTCTGAGCTTTCGGGGCTTTATGAACCGTACCGTATATGACAGGATACGCCCAGAACTTGTGATGCCCAAAGAACAGCGGGTATTTCCGGATCCTTTTGATACGGAACGGGTCCCAAAACTGATTGAAGAGCTGGGAGGCGTGGATATTGCCTTTGGAGGAATCGGCATTAACGGCCATGTGGCTTTTAATGAAGCAGATGCGTCGCTGGCCAATGAGGAATTTCTGGCTCAGAAGACCCGTGTGCTTGCAATTACCCCTGAAACACGGACGGCCAATGCCATCGGAGATTTTAACGGAGCTCTTGAGGATATGCCTCATTACTGCGTAACCATTGGTATTTATGAGATCGCTCATGCGAGAAAAATCCGTCTGGGCTGCTTTAGAAACTGGCATCGGGCAGTGGTGCGGAGGGCCGCATACGGTGAACCGTCCTCGGATTTTCCCGTAAGCCTACTCCAGAGCCACCCGGATCTTACCCTTACCTTTACGGATTATGTGGCAGCTCTGTCTGACTGAGAAGAAAGGCAGGTTGGTTTATGAGGGACAATGTACTGGTTGTTCATGGAGGAGGGCCTACGGCAGTGCTGAATGCATCGCTGTACGGCGTACTTCTTGAAGCAAGGGAAAGCGGCGCAGTGGGCGCAGTTTACGGAGCCATCGGCGGAAGCGAGGGAATTTTAAAGGAACGGTTTTTAAATCTGTCCCGGTTTCCTGAAGAAGAGCTGAAAAAGCTCCTTACCACGCCGGGAACTGCCATTGGCTCTTCCCGATATGCGCTGGAGGAGGAAGATTATAAGGCAATGGAGGCCATTTTCCGTAAGCACCATATCCGATATGTGCTTTTTAACGGGGGAAACGGCACGATGGACGCCTGCGGAAAGCTGGTGAGGGCTTTAGGTCCAGACTCAGATATCCGGGTGGCAGGAATCCCAAAGACCATTGATAATGATATCGGCATTACAGATCATACTCCGGGCTACGGCAGCGCGGCCCGGTATATAGCCAGAACAACGGCTGAGATAGGGGCGGATGTGAAATCTCTTCCCATTCATGTGTGTATTTTAGAGGCCATGGGGCGCAATGCAGGCTGGATTACAGCGGCCTCGGCTCTGGCGAGGAAAAAACACGGGGATGCGCCGCACCTGATCTATCTTCCGGAGCGTCCTTTCAGGGAAGAGGAATTTCTGGCAGATGTGAAGGAGCTGTATGACAGGCTGGGCGGTGTGGTTGTGGTCGCCAGCGAGGGCTTAAAGGATGAAAGCGGAAAGCCTGTCGTGCCTCCCATTTTCCAGACAGGCCGTTCCGTCTACTACGGAGACGTGGGAGCTTATCTGGCAGAGCTGGTGATCAAAAAGCTGGGAATTAAGGCCAGAAGCGAAAAGCCGGGGCTTTGCGGCAGAGCATCCATCTCCCTTCAGTCCCCGGTGGACCGTGAGGAGGCGGTGCTTGCAGGAAGAGAAGCCTTAAAGGCTGCAATGGAGGGCTGTACAGGCATTATGATAGGCTTTGCGCGCAGGGAGCAGGAGAAATATGAGGTCTGCCCCATCCGTATTCCGGTGGAACAGGTGATGCTTACAGAACGGACTGTTCCGGCTTCCTATATCAATAACAGGGGAAATGATGTGACGGATGCCTTTGTAAGCTGGTGCCGCCCTCTTACCGGAGAGGAAATACCGGACTATATTGATTTTCAGGAGATATACAGGGAAAGAAGAGAGGACAGAGAATGAAGCATATCTTTTTAAATCTGAAGCGTTTTGATATTCCAAAGGAGTATGGCGGCGTAAACTCTATTGCTGCCGTGAAGGACTGGGGTTCCTGTATTGTGGAGCAGACTCAGAAGGGGCTTATGGAGTATGGAACAGAGGATGTGGAATTTGCCATGTTTTTTCCCGAAGCCCACATACTCACAGCGGCAGGGACTCTCTGCGAAGGCAGTCCGGTAAAGGTAGGCTGCCAGGGAGTATTCCGCCAGGATACGGCAGTGGGGGGAAACTTCGGAGCCTTTACTACCAGCCGCACAGCTAATGCAGCCAGAGCTTTGGGATGCAGTTATGTGCTCATCGGCCACTGTGAGGAACGAAAGGATAAGGCAGGGATCCTTGCAGCGGGAGGAGGAGACCAGGCAGCTGTAAACGGAATATTAAATCAGGAAATCAGAGAGGCTGTACGGGCTGGTCTGAAGGTGCTTTACTGCATCGGAGAAACTTCAGAGGAGCAGCCCAGGTGGCAGGAGGTTTTAAGGACGCAGCTGGAGGAGGGATTAAAGGATGTGGACAAGAGCTGCGTAACCATTGCATATGAACCTGTATGGGCTATCGGGCCGGGAAAAATCCCGCCGGATAAGGAGTATATCCAGAAGATCGGAGCATTTGTAAAAGAGATTACCGGGGACATGGATGTGGTTTACGGAGGCGGATTAAAGCAGGACAATGCCGCTATGCTTGCCTCTGTTCCGGATATGGATGGCGGACTGATTGCGCTGACCCGTTTTTCAGGTGAGATCGGATTTTATCCGGAGGAATATCTGGAAATCGTAAAGCTGTACCTGACAGCAGAAAAAGCTTAAAGCATTTGGGAAGGAGAGTTTTTATATGAAAGTATCATTTGAATACGGGCAGGGCATGGTAGATGCCGTTCTGCCGGATTCTACAGACATTTTTATCCCAGGGGAGACGGTGCCGGATCCGCCCTGTATTCCGGAAGATAAATTAGAAGAGGAAACCTTAAAATCCATCCGCAACCCTATGGGAATGCCGCCTTTAACAGAGTTAGCCCACAAGGGTTCCAAGGTGGTCATTATTTTCCCGGATATTGTAAAGGGAGGGCTTCAGCCCACGGCTCACCGGAAGATTTCCATTAAGCTGATCCTTCAAGAACTGTACTCTGTGGGGGTAGAAAAAAAGGATATCCTGCTGATCTGCTCCAACGGCCTTCATCCCAGAAGTACGGAAAAGGAGATCCGCGATATCCTGGGGGAGGAGTTGTTCCACGAATTCTGGTATACCCACCAGATCATCAGCCATGACAGCGAGGATTATGAACACATGGTTGATCTGGGAACGACAGACCGGGGAGACCCTGTTCTTATGAATAAGTATGTGTATGACAGTGATGTGGCGATCCTTATCGGCCATACCCAGGGAAATCCTTACGGCGGCTATTCCGGAGGATATAAGCACTGTTCTACAGGAATTACCCACTGGCGTTCCATTGCATCCCATCATGTGCCTCAGGTTATGCACCGGAAGGATTTTACCCCGGTAAACGGCCACTCCCTTATGCGGACCAAGTTTGATGAGATCGGCCAGCACATGGAAAAATGCATGGGAAAGAAGTTTTTCTGCTGCGACGCGGTTTTGGATACGTATTCCAGACAGATTGAGATCAACAGCGGCTATGCAAAGGTGATGCAGCCACACTCCTGGATTACGGCCGACAAGCGGACCTATATCCCCTGGGCTGAAAAGAAGTATGATGTAATGATTTTCGGCCTTCCACAGAAGTTCCATTACGGCGACGGCATGGGAACCAATCCTGTTATGATGATGCAGGCCATTTCCGCACAGGTAGTGCGCCATAAACGGGTCATGAGCGATCACTGCGTGATTATCTGCGCTTCCATCTGCAACGGCTATTTCCATGATGAGAGATGGCCCTATATGAGGGAGCTTTACGATATGTTCCAGAAGGATTACATGAATATCCTGCCGGATTTAAACGGCTACGGCGAATATTTTGCCACCAATGAGGAATATATCCGCAAGTACCGCTACTGCAATGCCTTCCATCCGTTCCACGGCTTTTCCATGATGAGTTCGGCCCATATTGCAGAAATGAATACGTCGGCAATTTATGTATGCGGTGCCCAGGAACCCGGCTATGCCAGAGGAATGGGTCTTAAGACCAGAGCCACCATTGAGGAGGCTCTGGAGGACGCAAAGAAAAAATTTGTAGGACCAAACCCAAATATATTGGCTCTGCCAAAGACCTTTAAGCTGGGAGCAGTCCATTTGATGATGAAGGAGGGAGATCCATGTCTTTAATTCCCCTGCGGCCTCTTTTGGAGGCTTCCATGAAATACGGCTTCGGCCAGGGAGCATTTAACGTAAATGCGGTTGCTCAGGCAAAGGCAGCCATAGAGGTTCATGAAATGTTCCGCTCTGCAGCTATCCTGCAGGGGGCGGATCTGGCAAATGGCTTTATGGGAGGAAATACGGATTTTATCCACGCTACTCTGGAGGATAAGAAGATCGGAGCCAGAAATATTGCCGGCGCAGTAAAAAAATATGCTCAGACAGCAGCCATTCCTGTGGTGCTCCATCTGGATCACGGCAGAGACTTTGACTCCTGCGTGGCAGCCATAGAGGGAGGCTATACCTCTGTCATGATCGACGGCTCCTCCCTTCCCTTTGATGAAAATGTGGAGCTGACCAGAGAGGTCGTAAAATACGCTCATGCCAGAGGCGTCAGCGTAGAAGGAGAGCTGGGAGTTCTGGCCGGTGTGGAGGATCATGTGTTTGCAGCTTCCTCCACCTATACGAATCCATTGTCCGCAGTGGAATTTTTCCAGAAAACAGGGGTAGATGCACTGGCGATTTCCTATGGAACCATGCATGGAGCCTCAAAGGGGAAAAATGTAAAGCTCCGTAAGGAAATCCCGGTGGCAATCCGTGAGTGTATGAACCATCTGGGGATTTTTGGGGCTCTTGTTTCCCATGGCTCATCTACCGTTCCCGGATACATTGTAGATGAAATCAACGCTCTGGGAGGGGAGCTTGCAGATACCCACGGTATTTCCATTGAGCAGTTAAAGGCAGCGATCCGCTGCGGCATTAATAAGATCAATGTGGATACGGATATCCGTTTGGCTGTGACGCGCAATATGAAGGAGCTGTTTGCAGCCCGGACAAAGCTTCGCACCAGTCCCTCAGTAGGAGGAATTTATGAACTTCTGGAGAAAAAGAAGGATCAGTTTGATCCAAGAGTATTCCTTCCTCCTATTATGGACACAGTGATGTACGGTGTTGTAGAGGATGAGGATCGGGCAGCCATTGTGGACTGTATCGAACGGGGTGTGAAAGAGGTTGTGGGGACTCTGATCGTAGAGTTTGGCTCCTTTGGAAAAGCGCCTCTTGTGGAGCAGGTATCTCTGGAAGAAATGGCAGAGCGCTATCGGAAAGCGGGAATTTAAAGGTACAGGTTAAAAGAGCTGATGTTGCGGCAGAGAGAAGCGTTTCTCTCTGCCGTATTTTATACAGCTGAGAGAACAGAAGCGGTTTTTGCGACAATTTTTGCGACACTTCCTTTAAACTGATTGACGTTTTTCGGCTAAAAAGGTATAATTAGATAAGATTTGGAAAATTTAGACACAATAGGCCGGACAGGAGAGAACTTATGATCGCATTAAAGGCCGAGGACGTAAAGTCCTTTACATCCCGACTGTTTATAAAGGAGGATTTTGATTCCTTCTGGGTGCGGGAGGTGAATATCGTTACATACAATAGTTTTACCATGGATGGACATATCAGATCCGGGTATTATACAGAAGAGGAGCGGGAGGAGCAAAGGATCGGGGAGTTTTCTTCCTGGAGACAGCTGCGCCCGTTTTGTTTTTCTCTTATCAAAGGAAAAAAGCTGCCTGAAAGCTTTAAGATCGTACTGCAGCTTCCGGCCGGACAGACAGAGCGTTTTGCTTCGAAAAGCGGCACCGGAATAAGCGGGGATCAGATCCAGGGACTGTATCTGAATATCCGGTATGAAGAAGGGGAATTATACTGTATTACGGGAACCGCACTTAAATTTTTTACTCTGGACAAGGCCCTGGAGGTTCAGTGGGATGAGTCTGTGAGGGAGTTTTTCCGTTCCCGTCAGATTCCGTGCACACAGGAAGGGGTAAATTAGCAGAGCGAAAAATCGAAAGCATATGAGGGACAAGCTCTTAAAACAGGGAAGGGAGCAATATGGATAAGACAAAGCTGATGAAGAAACTGGATGAACTGACTGCTTTGGCAGCAGCTCATGACAAACGTCTTGAGATGACCCAGGTGTTAGACTGCTTTGCAGATGAAGCAGTAACGCCGGAGGAAATGGAAGATGTATATGCCAGACTGGAAAAGCGGGGCGTACAGATTCTGGCAGAAGAGGGAACGGATACATCTGAGGATGAAGGACTTCTTCTGGAAGAAGATGGGGATGATTCTGAGGATACCGTATCAGAACTGATAAACAGCAAATACCGCTGGAACAGGGAGGATTCCGAGACAGATGATGAGGATTTTTCTCCATCTGCGGACAATGATGAGGAAGATGAGGAAAATTCTCACGAACAGCTGTTAGAGGGCGTAGCCAGTACGGATCCGATCCGGGAATATTTAAAGGAAATCGGCTCCATCCCTCTTCTTACCCAGGAGCAGGAGCAGGAATTGGCAAAACGCAAGGCCTTAGGAGACCTGCATGCAGGCCAGAAGCTGGTAGAGGCCAATCTCAGGCTGGTAGTCAGCATTGCAAAGCGCTATACAGGCCGCGGGATGAGCTTTCTGGATCTGGTCCAGGAGGGAAATATCGGCCTGATGAAAGCGGTGGAAAAGTTTGATTATACAAAGGGCTACCGTCTCAGCACCTACGCTACCTGGTGGGTAAAACAGTCTGTAACAAGAGCGCTGGCGGATCAGTCCAGAACTATCCGTCTTCCTGTTCACATGGTAGAAGCTGTAAACCGGGTGCGCAGGGCTCAGAGGATGCTGGCAGTGCGACTGGGCCGGGAACCTTCCAATGAGGAGATCGGGAAAGAGATAGGAATGTCGGAAAAGAGGGTCACAGAGCTGATGCAGTCTTCCGGCGACACAGTATCTTTAGAGACGCCGGTGGGTGATGAGGACGGTTCCAATCTGGGAGATTTTGTGGCAGACGATGCTAACGCATCCACAGAGGAAAAGGCTGAGAGCGTATTTTTAAGAGAAGAAATCGATCAGATGCTCCAGGGTCTAAACCCCAGAGAGCGGGAGGTCATTATCCTGCGCTTTGGCCTGGAATCGGGCCATCCCATGACACTGGAGGAAGTGGGAAAGCGGTTTAAGGTTACCAGAGAACGTATCCGCCAGATTGAAACGGCGGCTTTAAGAAAACTGAGAAATCCGTCCAGGAGCAGGAAAATAAGGGATTTTCTTCCCTAGAAGCTAAAGGATTTTGCTAGCACTCATTTCGAATGAGTGCTAATTTTTTGTTGACATTTCTCCAAAGTGGTACTACAATGTAATTTGTGAGCAGATAAAATAAAGGGATATTTCCAGAACCACTTTGGAAGTCCCATACCATATGAGTTTCAGAAAAGAAAAATCAAAAGAAAGAGGCGCATATTATGGCAAAGAAAGGCAGTTTATCTATTACAAGCGAGAACATTTTCCCTGTGATCAAAAAGTGGCTTTATTCCGATCACGATATCTTTTACCGCGAGCTGATCAGCAATGGCTGCGACGCGATCACCAAGCTTAAAAAGCTGGAGCTGATGGGCGAGTACGAAAAGCCTGAGGATGTGGAGTATAAGATCCAGGTCAGCGTAAACCCCAATGAAAAGACCATTACCATCAGGGATAATGGCCTTGGCATGACGGAGGAAGAGATTGACAAATATATTAACCAGATCGCATTTTCCGGCGTTCAGGACTTCATGGAGAAGTACAAGGACAAGGCAAATGAAGACCAGATCATCGGTCATTTCGGTCTGGGCTTTTATTCCGCATTTATGGTGGCAGATAAGGTTACCATTGATTCCTTATCCTATCAGAAGGATGCAAAGCCGGTGCACTGGGAGTCTGAAGGCGGCATTGACTATGAGATGACAGAGGGAGAAAAGGCAGAGGTTGGTACGACCATTGTTTTATACCTCAACGAGGACAGCACCGAGTTCTCCAACGAGTACCGTGCAAGAGAGGTTATTGAGAAATACTGTGCTTTCATGCCTGTAAGCATTTTCCTGGAGAATGAGACCGCAGAGCCTCAGTATGATACCATCGAAAAGGACGAACTGACCGAAAAGGATACGGTAGTTGAGACTGTTATCGAGCCTGCAAAGACCGAGGAGAAGGAAAAGGAGGACGGTACCAAGGAAACCGTGGAGATCGAGCCGTCCAGAGAAAAATATAAGATTTTAAGACGTCCTGTAGCGTTAAATGACACCAATCCTCTGTGGAATAAGCATCCCAACGAGTGTACAGAGGAGCAGTATAAGGATTTCTACCGCAAGGTATTCAGAGATTACAAGGAGCCATTATTCTGGATCCACCTGAACATGGATTATCCCTTTAACTTAAAGGGTATTCTGTACTTCCCGAAGATCAACATGGAGTACGAGAGCATCGAAGGAACCATTAAGCTGTACAATAACCAGGTATTTATCGCAGATAATATCAAGGAAGTAATCCCTGAGTTCTTAATGCTGTTAAAGGGTGTGATCGACTGTCCGGATCTTCCGTTAAACGTATCCAGAAGCGCCCTGCAGAACGACGGCTTTGTAAAGAAGATTTCCGATTATATTACAAAGAAGGTAGCGGACAAGCTGTCCGGTATGTGCAAGACAGACCGTGAGACCTATGAGAAATACTGGGATGATATTGCTCCCTTCATCAAGTTCGGCTATATCAAGGATGAGAAGTTTGCAGATAAGATGGGTGACTATATCCTGTATAAGAACCTGGAGGGCAAGTATCTGACCTTACAGGACTGCCTGGATGAGAATAAGGAAAAGCATGAAAATACCATTTTCTATGTAACCGACGAAAAGGAGCAGAGCCAGTATATCAACCTCTTTAAGGAGGAAGGGATCGATGCTGTTATCATGCCGGCTGCCATTGACAATCCGTTTATCAGCCATGTGGAGCAGAAGAAAGAGGGCGTGAAGTTCCTGCGTATTGATACGGACTTAAACGCTTCCTTTAAGGAGGAAGTAAAGGAGGATGACGAGGAATTTAAGAAGTCCTCTGAGGAGCTGACCGAGGAATTTAAGAAGGCTTTAAATAATGATAAGCTGGATATCAAGGTTGAAAAGATGAAGAATGCAGGCATTGCATCCATGATCACCGTATCCGAAGAAACAAGAAGAATGCAGGATATGATGAAGATGTACAACATGGGCGGAATGGATATGGGCATGTTCGGCGGAATGGGAGAAACCCTGGTGCTTAATGCCAACCATCCTCTGGTTAAGTATGTGCTTGAAAATAAAGAAGGAGAACATACTGCTGCCATCTGTGAGCAGCTTTACGATCTGGCAAGTCTTTCCCACGGAACCCTTTCTCCTGAACGAATGACAAAGTTTGTCAGCCGCAGCAATGAGATTATGATGATTATGGCTGGACAGAAGACAGAATAAAGAGTAAAATAAGAATACGGCAGAGGCTGTGAGAAGCTCTGCAGGGGAAGCCGATGCAGCGGTCTGCATCGGCTTTTCTGGATTCACGGAGAATACGGGAGGAAAGATCATTGATAAAAAAACGTTTTTTGAAGACAATACAGGGCGTCTGCCTGGGAGTAACGCTCTCACTTTTTGGTGCGTTTGGGGTATTTGCAGAGCCTTTGGGACTCAGCACCATTGATGGGCAGATCATTACCAGCCGTATGGGTGGTTTTCAGGCCCAGGTTCCGGCTTCCTATCAGGTAGACCGCATGGGAGGCGGCTGGGAAATATCCAGGCAGCTGGTAGCCCAGATGAAAACATCGGATCAGATGCAGATTGATTTTGCTGCATCCATGGTAAATGAGACGGATAAGACTTATATTGTAAATATGGGATTTGTGATGCCGGCAGATGATGGAACGGGGATTCCCTTCAGTGTGGAAACCTTAAAAGCAGAGATGATACAGTCCGGTCTGGATGAGACCATGACCCAGAGCGGTATGATTACCCTGGGAACAAAGGAATATGAATATCTGAAGGTGAATTATGGAAAACTCATGGCCGACTCCATGAAGGATTATATGAATACGGCAGAACTCACAGAGGGGCAGAAGGCGACAGTGCAGAACTACATCAGCCAGATGGAAAAGATGCTGGTAAATGATTTCTACATCCGCCAGGAAGGAGACAGGATCTATGTGATCTGCCAGACGTATTCTGCAGACCAGGCAGCAGAGGCAGCCGCATTTCTTGATTGTCTGCAGCCCTACAGCGGGATCGAGGGCTGGGAGTATTCCGAAGACGGAGGCTGGAAGTATCGTCTTGCAGACGGAAGCTTTGCAAAGGACTGCTGGAAGCAGGATGAGTTTGGACTGACCTATCGTCTGGACGGAGAAGGAAAGATCTTGTACAGCAGCTGGATTAAAGAAGCAGATGGCTGGAAATATGTGGATGAGTACGGTCATATGGTTACTTCTGTAACGAAGAGCATTGACGGGGTGGAGTATACCTTTGGCGCAGACGGTTACATGAAAGAGGGGAGTGAACGGGCTGCTGCAGAATTTACACTGGGAACCTTGGAGGGCAATCATTACCGGAATGAATGGGCAGACCTGGAGCTGACCTTCCCTGAGGCGGCGACGGTTTTAAAGGGCGATGGAAGCAGCAGGACATATGCTCTCGTAGGCGGAGAACATGTAGATGTGGATGATCCGGAATTAAGTTATCGCGTGACACTTGATTTTATAGATGCGGAAGCAGAACTTGACCGGTATATGGAGGCGCTGAGGGAATACGAAAGCACAGGAGGGTATCAGGTGGATCGTTTTGAAACCGTGGAGCTGGGAGGCCATACCTGGCGTTCATGCTTAAGTTCCACCCGGTTTTCTGACGGTACTTCCCATCACTCGGACTGGTATGTGCGCCAGATTGAGGGCAGGTTTGTGATCCTTCACTTTGATTATTATGAGGAACTGAAAAGCCAGGCAGACCAGGTATATCAGAGCATCAGGGCTGCGGGGCGTTAAGGGGATCCGCTCATTCCGCCGTTCTGTGTGTCCGGGTATTGCATTTTGCAGAGTATGCTGTTATAATAAGTAGTAATCAAAACTATGTGTTGAGGAAATGACATAGTATGTTTGGAGGATAGGATTATGACGTATAAGATCATTGGAGACAGCTGTCTGGATCTGACAGAGGAATTAAAAAAGGATCCGGGATTTCAGATGATTCCCCTGACCCTTCAGGTGGGGAATGTTCAGGTGATAGATGACGAAACCTTTGATCAGAGCGCATTCATAGAGATGGTAAAGGCCTGCCCGGAGTGTCCCAAGACGGCCTGCCCTTCGCCGGAGAGCTTTAAAAAGGCATATGAGGAGGCAGATGCGGACGCAGTATTTGTGATCACCCTTTCCAACCATCTGAGCGGCAGCTATAATTCTGCCGTGCTGGCAAAGGAGCTGTATGAGGAGGAAAAGAAGGAAGCCGGTGAGCCGGTGACAAAGAAGATTGCTGTGATCGATTCCCTTTCTGCCTCCTCAGGAGAACTGGATCAGGCGCTTTATATCCGGGATCTGTGTGAACAGGGGCTGGATTTTGAGACAGTTGCAGAAATGGCAGAGGCTTACAGCCACAGGATGAAGACCTACTTCGTACTGGAGACTCTGGATACGTTGCGTAAGAACGGCCGTCTGTCCGGGCTTCAGGCCTTTTTTGCTACGGCTCTTAATATTAAGCCTGTGATGGGAGCGGAAGAAGGCGTGATTATCAAGCTGGATCAGGCAAGAGGAATCAATAAGGCGCTGCAGCGTATGTGCGATATTGCAGTCAAGGAGACGGGGGATACATCTGGAAAACGGGTTGTGATCTGCCATGTAAACCATCAGGAACGCGCCCTGTATGTAAAGGCAGAGCTGGAAAAACGGGCTTCCTTTAAGGAAATCGTGATTACTGAGGCTGCGGGAGTGGCCACCGTTTATGCAAATGACGGCGGTATTATCTTAGCGATGTAGAACAGGATATATGGATGAATAAAAAAAGATGGATTGGGGCTGCTGCGGTATTCTTTGGACTGCTGTTGGCAGCCCTTGGAGTATTTATTTTAGGCTTTACGGATCGGGCAGATGATGAGAGAGAGACGGAGATAAGGCAGGCAGAAACAGCGGCAAAACCGGAGATTTATATTGAACATGATCCTCTGGCAGAAGAGCCGGAGCCGGGGATGAAGGAAACGGAGGCTTCTGAGGAAGACTCCGCTTCCGGAGATGAACCAGTACGGATGGTATTTGCAGGAGATATCCTTCTTTCTGACCATGTATTAAATGCCTATGAAAAATCAGGCAGTCTGTCTGGAGTGCTGGATCCCGGTTTCCAGTCTGTGATCCATGAAAGTGATATTTTTATGGCAAATCAGGAGTTTCCTTTCAGCAATCGGGGGACAGCGGCAGAGGATAAGCAGTTTACCTTCCGGCTTCCGCCTGAGAGGGTGAGGATTTTCCAGGAACTGGGGCTTGACCTTGTGACCCTGGCAAATAACCATGCGCTTGATTTTGGTATGGACGCCCTTCTGGATACCTGCGATACCCTGGATCAGGCCGGGATTTACCATGTGGGAGCCGGAAGGAATCTGGAAGAGGCCTGCAAACCGGTAATTATTACAGAAAAAGGGGAAAGTATAGGCTTTTTAGGCGCTTCCCGTGTAATCCCGGTGGGCTCCTGGAATGCCTCTGCTTCTAAGCCTGGGATGCTTACTACCTATGATCCGTCCCTTCTTTTGGAGCAGATTGATCATTTAAAGGAAACCTGCGATTATGTGGTTGTCTATGTGCACTGGGGGATTGAGAAAAAGGACCGGCCGGAGGAGTACCAGCGCTCTCTGGGAAAGCAGTATATTGACGCCGGGGCGGATCTGGTCATCGGAAGCCATCCCCATGTGCTTCAGGGAATCGAATACTATAAGGGAAAGCCCATTGTATATAGTCTGGGAAATTTCATCTTCGGAAGCAGTATTCCAAAAACAGCCCTGCTTGCAGCAGAGTGGGACGGGGAAACCACCCGGCTTTCCCTGATTCCTGGAACTTCCTCGGCAGGCTATACCAGGATGCTTACAGATGAAAAAGGGAAAGCCGAATTTTATGACTACATGACAGGGCTGTCCTTTGGCGCGGCGGTGGATGAAAACGGACGGGTAAGCGAAATACGTCCGGAGGAGCCATTGCAGCAGGATCCGTCACTGCAGCCGGACGAACCGTAACATGGGGATAGGCTGCATTTGCGCCGTCCCTGCCAGGTTCCCCGCTCCTTAAAACGGCGGGAAAGGGTGTTTAACACACGCTTTTTGTCCGCGCTCCATAAGGGTGCGATTAACAGGCTTTTGGGGCCGTCTCCGGTGAGTCGGTGGATGGTAAGTTCCGGCGGAAGCAGCTCCACACAATCGATTACAAAATCAATATATTCTTCCATGGAGAAGACCGGAAAAGGATCAGACTGGTACATAGCTGCCAGATCGGTTCCTTTTAATACATGCAGGAGCTGGAGCTTGATCCCGTCAATGGGGCGGTCTGCCAGCCAGGCGATGGTTTCGGTCATACGTTCCCTGGATTCTCCGGGAAGTCCTAAAATTACATGGACGATCACCGTAAGTCCTGCGGCTTTCAGTTTTTTTAAAGCTTCTTCAAACACAGAAAGCGCATATCCCCGGCGGATCAGCCGGGCGATATCTTCGTGGATGGTCTGCAGCCCCAGTTCTACCCAGACAGGCTTTATGCGGTTTAAACTGGATAAAAGAGCGATGGTTTCATCCGGCAGGCAGTCGGGCCGGGTGGCGATGGATAGGGCCGCAATTTCCGGATGGGAAATGGCTCTGGAAAACAGCTGGGACAGATAATCAGTGGAGGCATAGGTGTTGGTAAAGGACTGAAAATAGGCAATGTAATCGGCGCTGCCGTCTGCTGGAGGCATTTTCCTGCGGATCCGTTCCTTTGCAGCTTCAATCTGTTTCCAGACATCGCCTCCTAAAGGCGCGGCAAAGTCTCCGGATCCACCCTCGCTGCAGAAAATGCAGCCCCGGCTGCCGCAGGTGCCGTCTCGGTTGGGGCAGGTCATGCCGCCGTCTAAGGAGAGCTTGTAAAGTTTGCGCCCAAAGGTATGTTTTAATTCATAATCCAGAGAGTGGTATGGCTTTCCATTCCAGTCGGGTATTATCATGGGAGTACATCCTTTCTGTAAAAGTTTGTATCATGGTATTATATCAGAAATACGGAGTGTGTCCAGAAAATTGTATAAATACAGGAAAATATTGTATTGAAGGAGGATGCTTTTTTGTGATACACTGTTTTCATAGGGTTCGGAGCCCTCAGGAGATATGTATTTGAATGAAAGAAGGAGAGGTAAAGCAGGGATGAATGTAAAAGATACCATCAGGCTTTTAAAGAGTGAAAAAGCCTCAGCACTCATGGCAGAGCTTTATGGAAAAGAAGGAGCGGCTGAGAATGAGACCCGCTATGAAAAGGTTCTTACAGGCTTTGAACAGACATTTGGCGATAGGGAAAATATTCTTCTGTTCTCATCACCGGGCCGTACGGAAATCAGCGGAAACCATACAGACCATAACCATGGAAAGGTACTTGCAGGCAGCATTAACCTGGACTGCGTAGGTGCGGCTGCTGTTAATTATTCTAATCTGGTCCATATCATCAGCGAAACCTATGATCAGGATATCACCATTGATTTAAACCAGTTGGAGCCAAGCGCAAAAAAAGCAGGAACTAATGATCTGATCAAGGGTCTGTTAAAAGGGTTTAAGGAAGCAGGCTACAGTATCGGCGGTTTTGACGCCTATGTGACCAGCAATGTGATCAGCGCTGCAGGCGTGAGTTCATCCGCTTCCTTTGAGATGCTTTTATGTTCCATGCTGAATACATTTTTCAACGAGGGCCGCATGGACAGCGTAGCTTATGCCCATATCGGAAAATATTCTGAGAATATTTACTGGGATAAGGCATCCGGACTTTTAGATCAGATGGCCTGCGCCGTGGGCGGTCTGATCACCATTGACTTTACAGAACCTGCGGTTCCTGAGGTAGAAAAGATCAACTTTGACTTTGAATCTCAGGATCACAGCCTGATCATTGTGCAGACTGGAAAGGGCCATGCAGATTTAAGCGCAGATTATTCTTCGGTTCCCAACGAGATGAAAAAGGTGGCTCAGTTCTTCGGGAAAGAGGTACTTTCCCAGGTGACGGAGGAACAGGTGATTGAAAAGCTGAGCGAGGTAAGAAGCTTTGCAGGTGACCGTTCTGTGCTCCGCGCTCTCCATTTCTTTGAAGAAAACAAGAGAGTGGAAGAGGAAGTAAAGGCCTTAAAGGAAGGAAACTTTGAGAAGTTCCTTAAAAATATCACCGCTTCCGGCAATTCTTCCTGGAAATGGCTTCAGAACTGCTTTACAAACAGTGCTGTTCAGGAGCAGGGAATTACCATTGCGCTGGCTCTTACAGAGCTTTTTATCGCAGAAAAGCAGAGGGGCGCCTGCAGAGTTCATGGAGGCGGTTTTGCCGGCGTCATTATGGCTATGCTGCCAAATGACCTGACAGATGAGTATATCCGCTATATCGAGGGCTGTCTGGGGGAGGGTTGCGCTTACAGAATGAGTATCCGTCCATACGGAGCAGTCTGCATTAATGAACTGCTGAAATAAGATAATATAAAAACCGGCTTTCTGCCCCATATCAGGCGGTACAGACTGATATGGGGGAAAGCCGGTTTTTATTCGTATTTCATCATTTTCTGTGATAAGTATCAAGAAGCTGATTTTTCATATGCCACAGTTCATTGGACAGATCCACATGAACCTTGTGGGGATTTACAAGACGCTTGGACTCGTCCCACAGGGTATCCAGTTCCTTTTTGCAGTAAGCCTGGATGTCCATTACCTTTGGAGTTTCGTATACGCAGGTTCCGTTTAGGAAAACAGGGACAAGGAGCTCACGCATGGTATAGGTTCTGGGAGCGAGGAGTGTTTTTTTCCATGTCTCAATGGGATCAAAGAGAAGGAGCGAATTGTTAGTGTCGAATTTCTCATCCACCAGGCAGATGAGATCAGCGATAATCTTTCCGGTTTCTTTTTCGTAAATCCGCTGGATCGTCTTGTTGCCGGGGTTGGTAATTTTTTCCGCATTCTCAGAGAGCTTGATCTTGGGAATAAATTCGCCGGTGGTTTTGTCCTTTACCGCAGCCAGCTTATAAACGCCTCCGAAGGAAGGGCAGTCCTTTGCGGTGATCAGGTTGGTTCCCACTCCCCAAGAATTGATGGCAGCTCCCTGCATCTTTAGGCTGTCAATGAGATATTCGTCAAGGTCATTGGAAGCAGAGATAACCGCATCCGGAAAGCCGGCTTCATCCAGCATTTTTTTCGCTTTTTTGGAAAGATAGGCCAGATCGCCGCTGTCTAAGCGGATGCCGTAAAAGGTAAGGGGGATTCCTTCTTCACGCATTTCTTTAAATACCCGGATGGCGTTTGGAATACCGGAATTTAAGGTATCGTAGGTGTCTACCAGAAGGATGCAGGCAGACGGATAGAGCTTTGCATAGGTACGGAAGGCGGTAAGTTCATCCGGGAAGCTCATGATCCAGCTGTGAGCATGGGTGCCCTTTACAGGTACGTCAAACATTTTTCCGCAGAGCACATTGGAGGTGCCGATGCAGCCTGCGATCATGGCGGCTCTTGCCCCATAGGTGCCGGCGTCCGGCCCCTGGGCACGGCGCAGTCCAAATTCCATCACGCCGTCGCCCTTGGCGGCATAGACGATGCGCTCTGTTTTAGTGGCGATCAGGCTCTGGTGATTGATGATATTAAGAAGGGCTGTTTCTACCAGCTGTGCCTGCATGATCGGGGCGGTCACCTTTACAAGAGGTTCTCTGGGGAAAACAACCGTACCTTCAGGAATGGCATAGATATCACCCGTAAAACGGAAGTCCCGGAGATATTCCAGAAAGTCTTCTTCAAAGATTCCTACGCTTCTGAGATATGCGATATCGCTTTTATCGAAATGAAGATCCCTGATATATTCAATCACCTGATCCAGTCCGGCGCAGACGGCAAACCCGTTTCCGTGCGGATTGTTCCGGTAAAACATATCGAAAATGACGGTTTCATTGGCGTCTTTTTCTTTAAAATATCCCTGCATCATGGTAAGTTCATACAGGTCTGTCAGCAGTGTAAGATTTCTGTGATCCATAAGGTTTTCCTCCCTGGTATGTCCCCGTCTTCCCTTAAGGGCCGGCGGAAGGCTGTAAGTTAATTGACAGTAGTATAGCATAAATTTTACAAAAGGAAAACGAAATGTTAAAAATATAACGATTCTGTCCGTATGGTGAAATGGCATATTCTGTGGTACAATTCATAAGAGAATGAAAAGAACTGTAAAAAGGAGGCGGCCTATGAGGTATTCCGGATATGAGCTGTTATGGATGTTTGCGGTCTACTCGGTCGCGGGCTGGTGCCTGGAGGTGTGCGCGGCTGCGGCCAAGCAGAAAAAATTTGTCAACAGAGGCTATTTAAACGGACCCTTCTGTCCGGTCTACGGATTGACGTCTGCGGCCTTTGGGATTGTTCTGCCGGAACTTAAGGAGCATTTGATTTTCCTTTTTCTGGGTGGCATGATCATAGCAGCTTTTGCAGAATACATCTGCGGTTTTCTGCTGGAGCGGATTTCCGGCCAGAAATGGTGGGATTATTCCGGACACAGGTTTTCTGCAAGAGGGTATATCTGTCTGCCGGCCTCTCTTTTCTGGGGAATCTGTGCCGTGCTTTGCATCCGGCTGTTTGACCCGCTTCTGGTAAAGCTTATTTATATGCTTCCCCAAAGGGCCGGAATGCTTATTCTGACAGCTGTATTGATTGCAGCATTTTTAGATGGCCTGGGTTCTTCGGCAGCTGTCCTGCAGATGCACTATTTTCTGGGACGGGCAGCCTTTGAGGTCAGCGGACGGCTTTATGGGCTGTCATCCTTTCTTGAAAATGCCCTCACAGAGCGGATCAGACGCAGGATGGTAAAAGCGTATCCCAGCCTGAAAGAAAGGAAGAGGGCGGAGAATGGGGGCATAGATGAAAAAACAGCCGTTTTTGCCAGAGGCTGCTGTTTTTACAAGCTGGCAATGCTGTTTTTTATCGGTGCTTTTCTGGGGGATATTACAGAAACGATTTTCTGCTATACCAGAACCGGGATCATCATGAGCCGCAGCAGCGTGGTATACGGCCCTTTCAGTATTGTATGGGGTCTGGGCTGTGTGCTCCTCACTGCGTTTCTTTATCCCTACAGAGAGAAAAATGACCGTTATATCTTTCTTGCGGGAACGATCCTTGGAGGAGCTTACGAATACATATGCAGTGTATTTTCAGAGCTTGTGTTCGGTACGGTATTCTGGGATTACAGCGCCATTCCCTTTAATCTGGGAGGCCGTATCAATCTGCTGTATTGTTTTTTCTGGGGGATCGTGGCGGTGGTCTGGCTAAAGATGCTCTATCCGATACTGTCGGGATGGATTGAGAAGCTTCCGGTCAAATGGGGAAAGCTTCTCAGCAATAGTCTGATCCTTTTTATGGTCTTTGATATGGCTCTCTCCGGCCTTGCTCTGGGGCGGTATTCTGCAAGACAGGATGAAAAGACAGCCGTAAGCCAGACGGTTTCCGGGGAAGAAGGCGGGCTGAATGGCTGGCTGGACCGCCATTTTCCGGATGAACGTATGAAACGTATCTATCCGAATGCCAAATTTGTAGATTAGTATTCTGTATTCGCTTTTTTGAGGACTTTTTTAATCTGCCGTTGACATTTTAAAGCCCAGTCATTATAATAAAGACGTTATAAGGTAAAGGCTGTGAAGGAGACAGTAGCTTTCCCCAGAGACCAAAGAGAGCCGGTGGCGGTGGAAATCCGGTGTCAAAAGGGATGTTTGTGAAGATCACTCCGGAGCCGCCGGCTGAACGTTTTTAGTAGGCACGGCCGTTTTTCCTGCGTTAGAGGAACTCATATGACAGTATGCAGTAACAGGTGGTTAAACGAATCCAAGACTTTCGTCCTTTTACAGGGCGGGAGTCTTTTTTTATTTCATAGGAAAGGGATCCCTATGAAATATTCTTTCCTGTGAGGCATCGAACAAATTCAAATGGAGGTAGAAAAAGATGTACAACAAAGTCCCTACTGACTTAAAGTTTGTAGAACGGGAAAAAGAAGTAGAAAAGTTCTGGGCAGATGAACACATTTTTGAAAAGAGCATCAAGATGCGTGAAGGATGCAAGCCTTATGTGTTTTATGACGGACCGCCAACTGCCAACGGAAAACCTCATATCGGCCATGTTGAGACCCGTGTATTTAAGGATATGATCCCCAGATACAGAACCATGAAGGGATATATGGTTCCAAGAAAGGCCGGCTGGGATACCCACGGACTTCCGGTCGAGCTGGAAGTGGAAAAGAAGCTGGGCCTGGACGGAAAGGATCAGATCGAGAAGTACGGTCTGGAGCCTTTTATCAAGGAGTGTAAGGAAAGTGTCTGGAAGTACAAGGGAATGTGGGAGGATTTCTCCAGCACCGTAGGCTTCTGGGCCGACATGGATCATCCATACGTTACTTATGACAATAACTTTATCGAGTCTGAGTGGTGGGCCTTAAAGCAGATTTGGGACAAGGGCCTGTTATATAAGGGCTTTAAGGTAGTACCCTACTGTCCACGCTGCGGAACTCCTCTGTCCTCCCATGAGGTAGCTCAGGGCTATAAGGATGTAAAGGAACGCTCCGCCATTGCCCGGTTTAAGGTAAAGGATGAGGATGCTTACATTCTGGCATGGACCACCACTCCCTGGACTCTTCCAAGCAACGTGGCTCTCTGCGTCAACCCAAATGAGGAATATGTAAAGGTAAAGACCGCAGACGGTTATACCTACTATATGGCTCACGCATTGGTAGAGAAGGTGCTGGGCGAGGATGTGGAAGTCCTTGAAACCTATCAGGGCAAGGAGCTGGAATTTAAGGAGTACGAGCCTCTTTACGACTGCTCTAAGCCGTACTGCGAAAAGCAGCACAAAAAGGGCCATTACGTTGTCTGCGATACCTATGTAACGCTGACAGACGGTACTGGAATCGTACACATCGCTCCTGCTTTCGGTGAGGACGACGCTAATGTGGGCCGTAAATATGACCTGCCCTTCGTACAGCTGGTGGACGCAAAGGGCGACATGACAGAGGACACTCCGTTCGGCGGCAGATTTGTAAAGGATGCGGATCCTCTGGTATTAAAGGATCTGGAGGAGAGAGGGCTGTTATTCTCCGCTCCCAGCTTTGAGCACAGCTATCCTCACTGCTGGCGCTGCGGAACACCTCTGATCTACTATGCAAGAGAGTCATGGTTCATCAAGATGACCGCTGTAAAGGATGATCTGATCCGCAATAACAATACTGTAAACTGGGTGCCTGAGTCCATCGGAAAGGGCCGCTTCGGCGACTGGCTGGAGAATATCCAGGACTGGGGCATTTCCAGAAACAGATACTGGGGTACGCCGCTTAATATCTGGGAGTGCGAGGGCTGCGGCCATCAGCATTCCGTAGGAAGCATCGAGGAGTTAAAGAGCCTTTCTGACAACTGCCCCGATGAGATCGAGCTTCACCGTCCTTATATTGACGCAGTGACCATCAAGTGCCCTCACTGCGGCGGCGTGATGAAGAGAGTGCCTGAGGTAATTGACTGCTGGTTCGATTCAGGAGCCATGCCCTTTGCACAGCATCATTATCCGTTTGAGAATAAAGAGCTTTTTGAGTCTCAGTTCCCGGCTCAGTTCATTTCCGAGGCTGTGGATCAGACTAGAGGCTGGTTCTACTCCCTTCTTGCAGAGTCCACCCTGCTCTTTAACAAGGCGCCTTATGAAAATGTAGTTGTTATGGGTCTTGTATTGGACGAGAACGGACAGAAGATGAGCAAGTCCAAGGGAAATGCCGTTGATCCCTTTGAGGCTCTGGCAACACATGGTGCAGACGCAATCCACTGGTTCTTCTATACCTGCAGCGCGCCCTGGCTTCCAAAGAGATACCAGGATAAGGCTGTAACCGAGGGCCAGAGAAAGTTCATGGGAACGCTGTGGAACACCTACGCATTCTGGGTACTGTATGCCAATATTGACCAGTTTGATGCAACCAAATACAGCCTGGAGTATGACAAGCTGCCCGTTATGGACCGCTGGCTCTTATCCAAGATGAACTCTATGGTAAAGACCGTTGACAACAGCCTGATGAATTACCAGATCCCTGAGGCAGCAAGAGCCCTTCAGGAGTTTGTAGACGATATGAGCAACTGGTATGTGCGCAGAAGCCGTGAGCGTTTCTGGGCAAAGGGCATGGAGCAGGATAAGATCAATGCTTATATGACACTTTATACCGCTCTTGTAACCGTTGCAAAGGCGGCTGCCCCAATGATCCCCTTCATGACAGAGCAGATCTACCAGAATATTGTAAGAAATATTGATAAGAATGCGCCTGAGAGCATCCATCTGTGCGATTATCCTGAGGTAAAGGAAGAGTGGATCGACCTGGCCTTAGAGTCTGATATGGATGAGGTGCTGGATACGGTTGTTATGGGCCGTGCCGCCAGAAATACAGCCAATATCAAGAACCGTCAGCCTATCGCCCAGATGTACGTAAAGGCAGACCATGAGCTGTCCGAGTTCTATGTAAAGATCATTGAGGAAGAGTTAAATGTTAAAAAGGTAACCTTTACAGAGGATGTACGGGCATTTACCTCCTATACCTTTAAGCCTCAGTTAAAGACCGTAGGGCCAAAGTATGGAAAGCTTCTCGGAAGGATCCGACAGGCTCTGACAGAGCTGGACGGCAGCGCTGCCATGGATACCTTAAATGAATCCGGCGCACTGACCTTTGATTTTGACGGCCAGGAGGTTGTTCTTACAAAGGATGACCTGCTGATCGACGTGGCAAAGAAGGACGGCTATGTAACGGAAGAGGACAATTATGTGACCGTTGTCCTGGATACCAATCTGACTCCTGAACTGATTGAGGAGGGCTTTGTCCGCGAGGTGATCAGCAAGATCCAGACCATGCGTAAGGAAGCCGGTTTTGAAGTTATGGATCATATCGCCATATACCAGGATGGAAATGAGCGCATCGCAGAGCTTGTAAAGGCAAATGCAGATGAGATCAAAACAGAGGTTATGGCAGACCATATCCACTTAGGCCAGATGAAGGGCTTTGTAAAAGAGTGGAACATCAACGGTGAGAGCGTAATGCTTGGCGTTGAAAAGCTGATGTAGGGAGATAAAAGAGTATAAAAGGCCGATCCGCCCTGAAACGGGAGTTTTCGGGCGGATCTGGAAAGTAAGAAGGAGAATCCGATGAATCCTATGGAATTTGACAAGGCCACCTTTAAAAAATCCGTTATGTACAATGTGAAAAACATGTTCCGCCGCACCATCGACGAGGCCACTCCCCAGCAGGTGTTTCAGGCGGTTGCCTTTGCGGTAAAGGATGTAATCATTGACGAATGGATCGCAACGCATAAGGAATACGAGAAAAAGGATGCAAAGACCGTTTATTACCTTTCCATGGAGTTTTTAATGGGAAGAGCGCTTGGAAACAATATTATCAATATCTGTGCCCGTAAGGAGATCGCAGAGGTTCTTGAGGAGCTGGGCTTTGACTTAAATGTGATTGAGGATCAGGAACCGGATGCAGCTCTTGGAAACGGCGGTCTGGGCCGTCTGGCAGCCTGCTTCCTCGATTCCCTGGCGACCCTGGGATATCCGGCCTATGGCTGCGGCATCCGCTATAAATACGGCATGTTCAAGCAGAAGATTGAAAACGGCTATCAGGTAGAGGTTCCGGACAACTGGCTGAAAAACGGCAATCCCTTTGAGATCCGACGTCCGGAGTACGCGGTAGAGGTAAAATTCGGCGGTTATGTGCGGATTGAAAACAGAGACGGCATGAACCACTTTGTACAGGACGGCTATCAGTCCGTAAGAGCCGTTCCCTATGACCTGCCTGTGATCGGCTACGGTAACAATGTAGTCAATACACTGCGGATCTGGGATGCAGAGCCTATCAATACCTTTAATCTGGATTCCTTTGACCGGGGCGACTACCAGAAGGCAGTGGAGCAGGAAAATCTGGCAAAGACCATTGTTGAAGTGCTTTATCCCAATGACAACCACTATGCAGGCAAGGAACTGCGCTTAAAGCAGCAGTATTTCTTCATCTCTGCCAGCGTTCAAAGAGCGGTATTAAAGTATAAGGAGCTTCACGGCACCATCCATGGATTCCAGGATAAGGTGGTATTCCAGTTAAATGATACCCATCCTACGGTTGCGATCCCTGAGCTGATGCGTATCCTTTTGGATGAAGAGGGACTGACCTGGGAGGAAGCATGGGATATTACCACAAAGACCTGTGCCTACACCAATCATACCATTATGTCCGAGGCTCTGGAGAAGTGGCCCATTGACCTGTTCTCCAGGCTGCTCCCCCGTATCTATCAGATCGTGGAGGAGATCAACCGCCGCTTTGTAAATGAGATCCAGGCCCGCTATCCGGGAGATCAGGAGAAGATCCGCCAGATGGCCGTTGTCTATGACGGACAGGTGCGCATGGCCTATATGGCAATTGTGGCAAGCTTTTCTGTCAACGGCGTTGCAAGGCTTCATACAGAGATCTTAAAGCATCAGGAATTAAAGGATTTCTATGAAATGATGCCGGAGAAGTTCAACAATAAGACAAACGGCATTACTCAGAGGCGCTTCCTGCTTCACGGCAACCCGCTTCTGGCAGACTGGGTAACCTCCAAGATTGGAGACCAGTGGATCACAGATCTGCCCCATATTGCAGAGCTTCTTCCCTGTGCAGAGGACAAGGAATGCCAGAAGGAGTTTATGCAGATCAAGTACGAGAATAAGGTCCGTCTTGCAAAGTACATCAAGGAGCACAACGGCATTGACGTAGATCCAAGATCGATCTTCGATGTGCAGGTAAAGCGTCTCCATGAGTACAAGCGCCAGTTGATGAATATTCTCCATGTAATGTATCTGTATAATCGGTTAAAGGATCATCCGGATATGGATATGGTTCCCAGAACCTTTATCTTCGGCGCAAAGGCAGCGGCAGGCTATAAGAGAGCCAAGCTGACCATTAAGCTGATCAACGCGGTTGCGGATGTGGTGAACAACGATAAGTCCATCGGGGGCAGGATCAAGGTGGTATTTATCGAGGACTACCGCGTATCCAATGCAGAGATCATTTTCGCCGCGGCTGATGTGAGCGAGCAGATTTCCACAGCCAGCAAGGAAGCTTCCGGTACAGGCAACATGAAGTTTATGTTAAATGGCGCCCTGACCCTGGGAACAATGGACGGCGCTAACGTGGAGATCGTAGAAGAGGTTGGAAATGAAAATGCCTTCATTTTCGGTATGTCTTCTGACGAAGTAATTGCCCATGAAAAGAACCGCGATTATCAGCCAATGGATATCTTTAATAACGATCCGGAGATCCGCCGGGTACTGATGCAGCTTGTAAACGGCTTTTATTCACCGGAAAATCCGGAGTTATTCAGAGATATTTACGATTCACTATTAAATACAAAGAGTAGCGACCGTGCAGACACATATTTCATCCTGAAGGATTTCCGTTCCTACGCAGAGGCACATAAGAAGATCGATCAGGCCTACAGAAATTCTTCCTGGTGGGCAAAGGCAGCAATCTTAAATGTAGGACACAGCGGAAAGTTTACCTCTGATCGTACCATCGAGGAATATGTAAGAGATATCTGGCATTTAAAGAAGATTACTGTGGAAGTATAATGACTGCAGTCTGAAACAGTAAATGATCCGGCTCCGGCGTCTGTAACAGGGCGTCGGGGTCTTTTTACAACGGTTTTCGGTATGTGATCCGATCCGCTGTATATCAATCACAAGGGAGGCTATGACATGAAAATCCGTGACATCTTAGCAGAGGGAAAACCAACCCTGTCATTTGAAGTATTTCCGCCCAAAACTCAGGATGCATTTGCATCGGTTGAGAAAGCGGCAGAGGAAATCGCAAGGCTGCATCCGGCCTTTATGAGCGTTACCTACGGCGCAGGAGGCGGCACCAGCGATTATACTGTAAAGATTGCGTCTGATCTGCAGGAAAACTGTGGGGTAACTCCGCTGGCTCATCTGACCTGTGTTTCTTCTACCAGAGAAAAGGTGCAGCAGGTATTGAACGAACTGAAGGATCATAAGATCGAAAATATCCTTGCTTTAAGAGGTGACATTCCTCAGGATGGACGGACGCCTCAGGTATATCACTATGCCTCCGAACTGATCCGGGAGATCCGGGAGGCAGGAGATTTTTGTATCGGAGCCGCCTGCTACCCTGAAGGCCATGTGGAGTCTGCCAACAAGTCTGTGGATATGGATTATTTAAAGCAGAAGGTGGAGGCCGGCTGTGATTTTGTTACCACCCAGATGTTTTTTGACAACAGTATTCTCTACAGCTATCTGTACCGGATCCGGGAAAAGGGGATTACCGTACCTGTGATCGCGGGGATTATGCCTATTACAAATGTAAAGCAGGTAAAGCGCAGCATCCAGATGTCCGGCTGCCATATGCCGGCCCGCTTTATGTCCCTGGTGGATAAGTTCGGAGATGATCCCGCTGCCATGAAGCAGGCAGGAATCGCCTATGCCACGGATCAGATCATTGACCTGATCGCAAACGGCATCCGCGGAATCCATGTATATACCATGAATAAGCCAGATGTAGCGGCAAAGATCCGGGAAAATCTGTCAGATATTGTAAAATAAAAGATTCCATGCAGCAGGAGGCATATAGATGGACATTTCTTCTGTAAGCAGGAGAGAGGTGCTGCGTTATCTGGGATACAGGGGGCAGGCAGAACCGGATAGGGCAGTTGCAGATGAGATAGAAATGTGTCTGGGGCTTTTGGCAGAGAAGGCAGAGCCCAGGCATCGTGTCCGCTCTTTTTTACTGGAGCTGGGCCCGGAGCATGAGATTCGTTTTGACAGGGTTCATACAAGCAGCAGACAGCTTTCTAAAAATCTGGCAGGCTGCGGTGAAATTCTTGTTTTTGCCGCTACATTGGGGCTGGGGACAGATTATCTGATCCAGAGATATAACCGTCTGCAGATGAGCCGGGCAGTGATCCTGCAGGCTGCGGCTGCGGCCATGATCGAGGAATACTGTGACCGGGTCTGCAGGGAGTTAAAGGCAGCATATGAAGCAAAAGGGCTGTATCTTCGGCCAAGATTCAGTCCGGGTTACGGGGATTTTCCTCTGGAATGCCAGCCGTATCTTTTAGAGTGCGTGGATGGGGGAAAGCAGCTGGGAATCCGTCTTACGGGAGGGTATCTGATGATGCCGTCCAAATCTGTGACAGCGGTGATGGGGCTTGGAAGGACGCCCTGCGGCTGTGAGGTAAAAGGCTGTGAGGCCTGTGGAAAAAAGGACTGCGCCTATCGGCGGCAAACAGGAAGCGAGGATTAAGGAATGAACATTTTACAGGAAATGAGACAGCGGCGCCTGTTTTTTGACGGCGGTATGGGAAGCCTTTTGCAGGCTAAGGGATTAAAGGCAGGAGAACTGCCGGAGCGGTGGAACCTGACCCATCCGGAGGAAATCTGCGGGATCCATCGGATGTATCTTCAGGCAGGCTCTGATCTTATAACCACGAATACATTTGGAGCCAACCGCTTAAAATACGGCGAAGAATTGGAAAAAATTGTAAGTGAGGCGGTAAGCCATGCAAAAGAGGCCGTTAGGGCAGAAGGACACGGCTATGTGGCCCTGGATCTGGGTCCTACGGGAAAGCTCCTTAAGCCTCTTGGCGATCTGGAGTTTGAAGATGCGGTTGAGATTTATAAGGAAACCGTATCATATGGAGCCAGAGCGGGAGCCGATCTGGTGCTGATCGAAACCATGAGCGATTGCTATGAACTGAAGGCTGCTGTACTTGCAGCAAAGGAAGCGGGATTTTCTCCTGAAACAGGGGAGCGGCTGCCGATCTTTGCAACAGTCATCTTTGATGAAAAGGGAAAGCTTCTGACCGGCGGCGATGTGTCCTCTACCGTAGCTCTTTTGGAGGGGCTGGGAGTGGATGTGCTGGGAATTAACTGCGGTCTGGGCCCGGTACAGATGAAGGGAATCGTAGAAGAGCTTCTTTCTGTGTCATCAACCCCGGTGTTGGTAAATCCCAATGCAGGCCTTCCAAGAAGCGAGAACGGGGAAACGGTCTATGATATTGACGCAGTCCGGTTCGGCGAGGTTATGGAAGAAATTGTAAAAATGGGAGCTGTGATCGTGGGAGGGTGCTGTGGAACCGGGCCGGAGCATATCCGGGAAACGGTAAAGCGGTGTAAGGATCTTCCTGTGATGTGGCCGGAAAAAAAGAACCGGACCGTGGTTTCCTCCTATTCCCAGGCAGTGGTATTTGACAAAAAGACCGTAATTATCGGCGAGCGGATCAATCCTACGGGAAAGTCAAAATTTAAGCAGGCCCTCAGGGATCATAACCTGGAATATATCCTGCGGGAGGGCGTGACCCAGCAGGACAACGGCGCGGACATTTTGGATGTAAATGTAGGGCTGCCGGAGATTGACGAGCCCTCTATGATGGAGGCAGTGGTAAAGGAACTGCAGGCTGTGATCGATCTGCCACTGCAGATTGACACCTCCAATCCACAGGCCATGGAGCGGGCCCTGCGGATTTATAACGGAAAGGCTTTGATCAATTCTGTAAACGGAAAAAAAGAGGTAATGGATCAGATCTTTCCGCTGGTGGCAAAGTACGGCGGAGTGGTTGTGGGACTCTGTCTGGATGAAGACGGCATACCGGAGACGGCAGAGGGAAGGATTGCTGTGGGGAGAAAGATCATCAAGACAGCGGCCTCTTACGGCATCGGACCGGAGGATATTATCCTAGACGGCCTCTGCATGACAGTCAGCTCGGATAACAAAGGGGCGCTGACTACGTTAGAGACTCTGAGACGGATCCGGGACGAGCTGGGAGGCAAGTCTGTTCTGGGCGTATCCAATATCTCCTTTGGCCTGCCTCAGAGAGAAATCATAAACAGCTCATTTTTTACCATGGCCATGGAGTGCGGCTTAAACGGGGCGATCATCAACCCCAATTCCGAGGCTATGATGCGGGCCTATTACAGCTTCAATGCCTTAATGGACCGGGATCCCCAGTGCAGCCGGTATATTGATATTTATGGCAGTGAAACAGGTGGGCTGGGACAGACCCTTTCCCGGACAAAGGATACGGGAAAGGGAAAAGAAGGCGATTCTCTGGGAATACTGATTGAAAAAGGCCTGAAAGAGGCTGCGGCAGAGACGGTGGCAGCTCTTTTGGAGGAAAAGGATGCTCTGGATATTATTAACGGGGAAATGATCCCGGCTTTGGATCGGGTTGGAAAAGGATTTGAAAAGGGCAGTGTGTTCCTTCCCCAGCTTTTAATGAGCGCTGAGGCGGCAAAGGCGGCCTTTGAGGTGATCAAAGCTAAAATGGAAGGCAGCGGACAGGGACAGGAGAAAAAGGGAACGATTATTCTGGCTACGGTAAAGGGAGATATCCACGATATCGGAAAAAATATTGTCAAAGTGCTCCTGGAAAATTACAGCTACGAGGTTATTGATCTGGGAAAGGATGTGCCGCCGGAGAGAATTGTAGAGGAAGCAGTGAAACGCCATGTTCCTCTGGTAGGTTTAAGCGCCCTGATGACAACCACGGTTCCCAGTATGGAGGAAACCATCCGCCGGCTGAGAAAGGAAGCATCCTGGGTAAAGGTAATGGTGGGAGGCGCAGTGCTTACAAAGGAGTATGCGGATACCATTGGAGCAGATGCCTACTGTCGTGATGCCATGGCTTCGGTCCACTATGCGGAAACAGTAATCGGTTGAGAGATATCAGAAAGGAATCGTATGGGACATAACACAAGGGAAAACATAAAAATCCTTTTAAAGGGCGCCTGGGTAGGAGGTACCATGACCGTACCGGGAGTCAGCGGAGGTACTATGGCAATGGTGCTGGGAATCTATGACCGCCTTATTTCCTCGGTGAGCCGTGTGTTTAAGGAGCCGAAACAATCCATTCCCTTTTTACTGTGGTTTGCACTGGGAGGGGCGGGGGGGATCCTGCTCTTTTCCAGAGGCATCAGCCTGCTTTTATCCTCCCGGTGGGAGGTTCCTGCCCGCTTTTTCTTCCTGGGAGCTGTCGGCGGAGGGATTCCCCTGATTTTTAAAGAAGCGGGAATTAAAAGATTTGGCTCCGGGGACGCTGTTTTTGTGGGAAGCGGTATCTTAAGCGCTCTGCTGATCGGCTTGATCCCGGAAGGCCTGTTCACGCCGGGAGCAGGAGGGGTATCCGATATTCTCATACAGGCTTTAGGAGGAGTTATCATCGCAGTGGCCCTGGTCCTTCCCGGGATCAGTGCCTCCCAGATGCTCTATATGCTGGGAATCTATGAAAGCACTTTAAAAGCCGTGGGAAATATGGATATTGCCGCCTTGGTTCCTCTGGCGGCAGGCGGGCTTTTGGGCACCTTTTTTTCTGCAAAAGTGTTGGAAGGGCTGTTGGAAAAACATACCCGGCCCACCTTTCTTCTTATTCTTGGCTTTATGTTTGCTTCTCTGCCGGAGCTGTTTCCGGGAATTCCGGCAGGAGCAGAGGCAGTGTACAGCCTGGTGGCTGTGGGAGCGGGATTTATGCTGCTTTATGGGATAGGGAGAATGAATTAGCTATAGCCATCCCCCATTTTCTGTGATATGATATACCCCTGATAAGCCTGTTTCGGGCGGACAATTGAAAAGGAAGGAAGACGGTTATGTATAAATGTTGTATGTTTGATCTGGACGGTACGCTTGTAAATTCCATTTATGCTTTAAAGCGGTCTGTGGACGGAACACTGGCGCATTTTGGCCTGGGGCCGATCACCTTGGAAGATACAAAGACATTTGTAGGAGACGGGTATAAAAAACTGGTGGAACGGGCTTTAAAGGCGTACGGAGATCCGGAACTGGTTCATTTTGAAGAGGCGCTGAACGTGTATAACCGGGTATTTAAGGAATGTTGCCTTTACCGGGTAGAGGCATACGAGGGAATCCCGGAGCTTCTGGCATTTTTAAAGGAAAATCACATTCTCTGTACCGTTTTATCCAATAAGCCTCATGTAAGAACCATAGAGAATATAAACTATGTATTCGGGCCGGATGTTTTTGACAGGGTATATGGGGAACGGGAATCTGCGGGGATCAAAAAAAAACCGTCTCCAGAGGGGGTAGAAGCGCTGCTTGAGGAGCTTGGGATTTCTAAAGAGGAGTGCCTCTATCTGGGAGATACTAATACAGACATGGAAACAGGAAAAAATGCTCAGGTAGATACGGTGGGCGTACTCTGGGGCTTTCGTTCCAGGGATGAGCTTAAAGTGTATGAGCCTGCGCTTTTAGCGGAGCATCCCATGGATGTAGCGGAATTTATAAAGGGCGTGAATCACATTGAATAGACAGAAAAAAAGAAGTGGAGCATGGACGAAAACAGGCCTTCTGAAAACAGGTATCCTGTTTTTCGCCCTGCTTTTGGGCAGCCTTGCATTTACAGGCTGTGCGAAAAGAGAATCTCCGGGAATCCAGGGAGAGCAGGGCGGGGATGACCGCCTTTTTGTAGTCACTACCATTTTCCCCTACTATGATTTTGTGCGACAGATCGGAGGAGACCGGGTGCGGTTAAATCTGGTCGTACCGGCCGGGATGGACAGCCATTCCTTTGAACCTACGCCCGCAGATATGATTACCATTCAGAAAGCGGATCTGATGATCTGCAATGGAGGAGCCATGGAGCAGTGGGTGGATCAGGTCGCTGCATCCCTTGACACCAGCCGTCTGCGCCGTCTGACTATGATGGACTATGTAGATGTGGTAGAAGAAGAGGTTGTGGAAGGAATGGAGGAAGAGGAGCACGGTCATGAACACAGCCGTGAGGAGGAAGAGGCTGGGGAATTTGATGCCCATGACGGGCAGGAGCTTGATATTGAATACGATGAACATATTTGGACTTCTCCTGTGAATTCCATGAAGATTGTGGAGATTATTTCTGATACCCTGGCGGAAATGGATCCTGCAAACGAAGCCTATTACAGGGAAAATGCCGCCTCATATCTGGAAGAACTTTCTACACTGGATGAGCAGTTCAGGGAGATTGTATCAAATGGCCGCCACCGGATGATGGTGCTGGCGGATAAATTTCCTCTTCGGTATTTTGCGGATACGTATGGTTTGTCCTACCGGGCTGCATTTTCCGGCTGCAGTACCGATACAGAGCCAAGCGCCAGAACCATCGCATATCTTATTGACCGGGTGCGGGAAAATGATCTGAAAGCCGTATACTATCTGGAGCTTTCCAGTCACCGGACAGCAGATATCATCAGTGAAGAAACGGGGACAGAGCCGCTTTTGTTTCATTCCTGCCACAATGTAAGCCGCAGGGAATTTGACGAGGGCGTGACCTATTTACAGCTTATGCGGCAGAATGCAGAGCACTTGAAGAAGGGACTTGAATAGAAAATGATAGAACCATTGATTAAATGTGAGCATGTGGATTTCGGATATGAAAACCAGGATGCGGTGGTAGATGTAAATATGGAGGTATGCCCCGGAGACTATCTCTGTATTGTAGGTGAAAACGGATCGGGAAAAAGTACGCTGATGAAAGGTCTTTTAGGCCTTTTAAAGCCCTCCGCAGGGGTACTTACGGTATCAGAGGAATTAAAGCACACGGGAATCGGCTATCTGCCCCAGCAGACGGCCGCCCAGAAGGATTTCCCGGCTTCCGTACAGGAGGTTGTCTTAAGCGGCTGCTTAAACCGCAGGGGACGCAGGCCCTTTTATTCCCGTACAGAAAAGGCGGTTGCGGCAGAAAATATGGAGCGCCTTGGGATTACGCCTCTGGCAAAGCAGTGCTACCGGGAGCTTTCCGGCGGGCAGCAGCAGAGAGTTCTGATTGCAAGGGCGTTGTGTGCTACCACCCGGCTTTTGATCCTGGACGAGCCTATTACGGGACTGGATCCCATGGCGATCCAGGACTTTTATGCCATGATAAGAAGGTTAAACCGCGAGGATGGGGTGGCGATCCTTATGGTATCCCATGATCTCAGAAATGCAGTGGAGGAGGCCAATAAGATTCTCCATCTGCAAAAGCAGGTGCTTTTTTACGGCCCTGCCCACGATTATATGAACAGTCAGGCTGCGGGCCATTTCTTCCATGAAAAGGAGCAGGGGCAGTGTATCCCTACGGCAGTCTGCCGGAAAGGAGGCTGCTGCCATGAGCATACTAAGTGAAATGCTGTCATATCCCTTTCTGGTACGCGCCCTGGTGGGAGGTATGTTGGTTTCTCTGTGCGCGTCCCTTTTAGGCGTAAGCCTTGTATTAAAACGCTATTCCATGATCGGGGACGGACTGTCCCACGTTTCCTTTGGAGCATTGTCCATCGCCCTGGCAATGGGCTGGTCGCCCCTTAAGGTGTCTATCCCGGTTGTAGTGCTGGCGGCCTTTTTCCTTCTTCGGATCACGGAAAACAGCCGGATCAAAAGCGATGCTGCCATCGCCATGATTTCAGCCAGCGCCCTGGCAATCGGTATTATCGTTACCTCCCTTACTACAGGAATGACCACAGATGTAAGCAGCTATATGTTCGGAAGCATTTTAGCCATGACAAAGGAGGATGTGGCTCTGGCTGTAGTACTGAGCCTTGTGGTGCTGGGTCTTTTTGTGATCTGCTACAATCAGATGTTTGCAGTGACCTTTGATGAAAATTTTGCAAGGGCTACAGGCGTCAACGTGGGATTTTACAATATGGTGATTTCTGTCCTTACGGCGGTTACTATTGTGCTGGGAATGCGGATGATGGGAGCCATGCTGATTTCCAGCCTGGTGATTTTCCCCTGTCTTACCTCCATGCGCGTATTTAAAAGCTTCGGAGGGGTGATGATCTCTTCCGGGCTTTTATCCCTTGTGTGTTTCCTTTTGGGAATGATGGCATCCTACCAGTTTTCCACACCTGCCGGAGCCAGCGTGGTGGTGGTAAATCTGGCGGCCTTTGTGATCTTTGGCGCATGGCAGATGCTTGGGAGGAGAAAATAAGGGTAACAGTTCAGCCATGCGAAGATTCAGGCAGAAAAAGCGTTGAAAGCTTGCTTTCATAAGAACTTTTCTGTCTGAATCTTCATAGGGCGGACGCCCGATGCTTCTTGTCCGCTGTAAGCGGGCAAGAAGATGCAATGCTGAACTGTTACAAAAAGGAAAAATGGCAGCAGCTGTCTTGACATTCCCGGAGGGATGTGCCACAATATTTAGTTGGTAAGACTGTGACTGCAGTAGAAAGAAGGAAGAAATTAAAATGACAAAGATTGATATTATCTCCGGTTTCCTTGGAGCCGGAAAGACTACATTTATTAAGAAGCTTTTGCAGGAAGCCATTTCCGGCGAACAGGTTGTGCTGATCGAAAATGAGTTCGGCGAGATCGGGATCGACGGCGGATTTTTAAAGGATTCCGGCATTGAGATCCGTGAGATGAATTCCGGCTGTATCTGCTGTTCCCTGGTGGGAGATTTTGGAAAATCTCTGGCAGAGGTGCTGATGACCTATAAGCCGGACCGCATCATCATCGAGCCCTCCGGCGTAGGAAAGCTGTCTGATGTTATGAAAGCTGTAATCGACGTATCTGCAGATATGGATGTGGCCTTAAACAGCGCGGTTACCATTGTGGATGCGGCAAAGTGCAAAATGTATATGAAAAACTTCGGTGAATTTTTCAATAATCAGATTGAAAATGCAGGTACCATTGTTTTGAGCCGTACTGATATCACAGACCCGGCCAAGATCCAGAAGGATGTGGAGCTGATCCGTGAGAAAAATCCAAAGGCAGCCGTTGTGACGACTCCTCTGGGAGAGCTGGGCGGAGACCAGTTATTAGAGATTATTGAGAAGCGCGACACCATGCTGGATGATCTGATGGCAGAGGTGAGAGCGCATCACCATCATGATGAGGAGTGCGGCTGCGGTGAGCATCACCATGATCACGAGGGCCATGATCACCATCACGGCCATGAACATGGCGAGTCCTGTACCTGCGGCTGTCATGAGCATGAGGAGCATGAGCACCATCATCATCATGACCACGGCGAAGACTGCACCTGCGGCTGCCACGATCATGAGCATCACCACCATCATCATGCAGATGAAGTATTTACCAGCTGGGGCATGGAAACTATTGTTCCTGTTACCAGGGATCAGCTGGAGGACATCTTAAAGCGTCTGGCAGATACAAAGGAATTTGGCGATGTACTGCGGGCAAAGGGAATGCTTCCTACGGAAAATCCGGGAGAGTGGCTGTACTTTGATCTGGTTCCCCAGCAGTATGAGATCCGCCAGGGCCGTCCCGATTATACCGGTAAGGTATGTGTCATCGGAGCCAGCTTAAAGGAAGAAGAATTGAACAGCCTGTTTGGAAGAGGCTAAAGAGGTTGATATGATGGGAAATGAAATTGAAGATAATGTAATGCCCCTCTTTTTGATCAATGGATTTCTGGAAGCGGGAAAAACCCAGTTTTTGGAATTTACCATGGAGCAGGACTATTTTCAGACAGAAGGAAAAACACTGCTGATTGTCTGCGAAGAGGGAGATACGGAGTATGACGAGAAAAAGCTTAAGAAAAATCGGACAGCTGTGGTTTATGTGGATGATTTTTCAAAGCTTACCCCGGAATATCTCAACGAATTAGAAGTAATTTACCGTCCGGAACGGGTGATTATGGAGTGGAACGGCATGTGGAATCAGGACGAGTTAAAGCTTCCTGAGGACTGGTTCATCTACCAGCAGATCACGATCATTGACGGATCTACGTTTGATCTCTATGTTCAGAACATGAAGCCCCTGTTAGGAGCAATGCTTCGCGATTCCGAGCTTGTAATCATGAACCGCTGTGATGGGATTTCGGATGAAAAGCTTACCTCTTACCGCCGGATCATCCGAGCCATGAGCCGGGACAGCGAGATCGTGCTGGAGGATGCAGAGGGTGAGATCGAACAGGCCACTCTGGAAGAGGATCTTCCCTATGATATCAATGCGGATGTAATTGAAATCAAGCCGGAGGATTACGGAATCTGGTATATTGACTGCATGGATCAGCCGGAACGGTATCAGGGAAAAACGGTGGAGTTCACAGCTATGGTATTAAAATCCCCCAAGTTTCCAAAGGGACAGTTCGTTCCGGGGCGTATGGCCATGACCTGCTGTGAGGCCGATATGACATTCCTTGGCTTTATGTGCAAATGGAAGGATGCAGAAAAGTACCGTACCAAGCAGTGGGTAAAGGTACGGGCCAAGGTAGGAATTGAGTATCAGAAGGACTACCACGGCGAAGGCCCGGTTCTCTATGGTGAAAATGTAGAATCGGCTGCAGAGATCAAGGATATTGTACAGTTTTAAAAATGATGGGGATACTGGCTCAGAAAGGCCGGTATCCTCATATTTTATAAATAAGAGCGGATGCAAAAGGGGAGCAGGCAGGGCTTCTCACGAAACCACGGAAGATTCCGTAAAACTGACATATGACTATCCGAAAAGAAAAATGCCTGCTATCCGAAAAGCGCTTCGGATGGCAGGCCGTTATGTCAGCTGATGGTTATCACATAATCCTTGCCTCTCATTTCTACGGAGGCTTCTCTATGATATTCATGAGCCAGTTTTAAAAGATTATCTCTGGTGTGGGCTGCATCCGACAGAACAGCCAGAGGCTCCTTTGGAGCAGCATCCATTTCATCCATTACAATCAGCACCGGCTCCGGGCAGGAAAGACCTCTTACATCTATTTCTTTCATAAATTTTATCACCTCCTTTTTAAGAATTATTTTTTTGTTCTTCTCATACAGGAAGCAGCCACGGCAAAGAGCACCGCAATACATACGATACACATGATCCGTCCCGCAGGCGTGGTTCCTGTTCCGCTGGAAGCCAGGCCAAAGTTGTGGCACAGGGCTGCACCAACCAGCATGCCAAGCACATTAACAGCGGCATCCGAAGACCCCTGGCCTGCCAGAATCAGCTGGCGCAGAGGACAGCCTCCGGCTAATACGGCTGCAAAGCCTACGGTATAGGTGCCAAGGATATTCCAGAGAGTTTCTGCATGGGCAATAGGCTGGCCCTCAAATCCCGGTTTAAAATTGCCGGATACCAGGTTGTAAACCAGCATTACGCCAAAAAGTCCGGCAATTACACTTAAAAGATCAAAGTTTTTCATCAGGATCACATCGCGGATACCGCCTGCGAAGCAGGCTCTTGCTTTCTGAGCAGCGGCGCCGAAGATCAGACCGGCTGCCAGGGATACGAGGATGGGAGCATGAAGGCTTCCGGGACCTTCTGTACTTGCTGCAAAAAGAGGAGTAGCGATGCTTAAAACCAGAAGACTCAGGAAAATGGCAGGAATTATGTAGCCGTTTTCTTTTTTCGTATCAAAGGATCGTCCCAGACTGAAGCCCTTTTTCAAAAAGATACAGCCGGTGCCTACACCCAGCACAAAACCAATCAGTCCCATATAGGCATTCAGATCTCCGGCGGCCATACGGATGACCATGCGCAATGGACATCCCAGAAAAACCAGAGCGCCGATCATAGTAATAATTCCCAAAAGAAAGCGGATCATGGGAGAGGAGCCGGCGGTAGAGCGGTATTCCCCGGTGGCCATGGAAATAATGAAAGCTCCGGCTATCAGGCCTGCGATTTCAGGGCGCATATATTGTACAATGGGTGCCGTGTGCAGCTTGGCTGCGCCTGCAATGTCGCGGATAAAGCAGGCGATACAAAATGCCATATTTCCGGGATTTCCCATAATAGCCAGCCATACAGCCACGGCTCCCAGCAGGCCGCCCCATACAAGCAGCCCCTTTTTTGAATTGAGTGTTTCTTTCATTTCATTCCCTCCAAACGTTATATTTAAAAAAGAATAACGCAGGCAATAAAAAACGGCCTGACCACTCTGGGACGGTGGCCGAGCCGGCTTTTACTGAAACATTTAGGAAGCTCCAACTGCGTATTCCTTTTTCTGATTAAATTGTAGCATTAACAGAAGGGGAGGTCAACTGGTTTTTGTATAATTTTCCAATTCAGGAAAAATGAGTTGAAGAAAAATTCTCAAAAACTGGACATGCCGCCGGTTTTGTGTTAAACTACTATAGTTGTGAGTAAGACAGATGGCCGCTGCTGCGATACCGAGAGGCCGCAGGAGAGGAAAGTCCGGGCTTCACAGGGCAGGGTGCCAGATAACGTCTGGCGGAGGCGACTCCAGGGACAGTGCAACAGAAATATACCGCCAGTCTGCGAAAGCAGGCAGGTAAGGGTGGAAGGGCAGTGTAAGAGACTACCGCCCGGCTGGTAACAGGCGGGGCACATGTAAACCCCACTCGAAGCAAGACCAAACAGGAAGCATATGGCGGCCCGTCAGCTTCCGGGTAGGTTGCTTGAGACTGCTGGCGACAGCGGTTCTAGATAGATGGCCATCCAACGACATAACCCGGCTTATCGTTTTGCTCACACGTGAAGAGAGATCATCTAAGCAAAGGACGCATACAGCGGCTTTTGGAGGGGTGGTCTTTTTTGTTGCCTGAAAGGATGGAAAGGGTAGATAAAATAGCCTTGACAAGTGAACGATTGTTTACTTCTGGAGGTCTTACTATGACGGACACAAAAGAAAGTATTTTAAAAGCTGCGCTGGGATTATTTGTCGTAAAGGGCTACGAAGCAGTTTCAGTCAGCCAGATTGCAGGGACTCTGGGCATGACAAAAGGCGCATTATATAAGCATTACAAAAATAAAAGAGATGTCTTTGATTCTATTTTTACATATGTCTGTGAACTGGATGCAGAACGCTCCAGAAAGAGCGGCGTCCCTGAAAAGGAGTTTTCCGAAATGCCGGATTCCTTTTCAGATGTATCTCCCAAAAGCCTGAAGGAGTATATGCTTTCCCAGTTTCATTATTGGAGTATGGATGAAACTGCCTGCAATTTTCGGAAAATGCTGACTCTTGAACAGTATAAAACCACAGAAGCAGGCACATTGTATGAAAAGGTTTTAACAGACGGTCCGCTAACTTACATAGAAGATATTTTTCGTGAAATGATAATACATGGCAAGCTTATAAAAAAAGCCCAGACAGCTGGCAGTTGAGTTTTATGTGCCGTTTTATTTGTTACTAAACATGGCCGACAGAACTGGACGTAAGAAAGACAAAGAAGAGATGGAAGCCGTCTACGAGAAGCAGATGGATGATTTTTTTCGCAAATATTTATTGCCTGAGGAGGAAACAAGAATGCAGGAAATGATCAATATCAGAAATGAAGAGAAAGCAGACTACGCAATCGTTGAGCAGATCACAAGAGAAGCCTTTTACAATATGTATGTTCCCGGATGCGTCGAGCATTATCTGGTGCATATTATGCGGGAACATGAGGATTTTATACCGGAGCTGGACTTTGTCCTGGAGTTAAATGGAACTGTAATAGGAAATATCATGTACACAAAAGCATGGCTTTTGGATGAAGAAGGAAATAAAAAGGAGATTTTGACCTTTGGCCCGGTCTGCATTAAGCCTGGTTATCAGAGAAGGGGCTATGGCAGAAAGCTGATCGAACATTCCTTTGAAAAGGCTGTTAAGCTTGGATATGACACAGTGGTGATATTTGGAAGCCCGGTCAATTATGTGGGGTGCGGCTTTAAGAGCTGCAAAAAATACAATGTAGGTACGGAAAATGGAAAATATCCTTCTGCAATGATGGTAAGGGAACTGATTCCCGGCGCTCTTGACGGACACAAATGGATTTACCAGGACAGCCCGGTGATGGCAATCAGTGAAGAAGAGGCACAGAAATATGATGATACTCTGGAAAAGATGGAAAAGAAATGCCAGCCCAGCCAGGATGAATTTTATATTATGAGCCATTCGTTTATAGAAGAATAGGATCGAAAATGGGAGGCCCCGTCAAAGGGAACCTCCCATTTTGAATATACGTTTAAATTACTCTACCGTCTTTAAATCAAATCCAAAGTAATTTACAGCATTGTTGTAACAGATACCCTTTACGATGGTCTCTAAGGACTTCATATCTGCCGGATATTCGCCGTTGTCTACCCAGCCGCCAATCAGTTCGCACATAATGCGGCGGAAATACTCATGTCTGGTGTAGGACAGGAAGCTTCTGGAGTCGGTCAGCATACCAATGAAGTTTCCGAGGCAGCCTAAGTTTCCAAGAGAGGTCATCTGCTCGGTCATGCCGGTCTTGTGATCATTGAACCACCATGCGGAACCCTGCTGGATCTTGCCGGGGAACTTCTCCTGGAAGCAGCCCAGGATGGTGCCGATGGAAGCATTATCATTTGGATTTAAGGAGTAGATGATGGTCTTTGGAATCTCATTGGTAGCGCTTAATGCATTTAAGAAGTCTGCCATCTGTGCGCTTGGAGCGTAGTTGTTGATACAGTCAAAGCCGGTATCAGGACCAAGCTGCTCAAACATATATGCGTTGTTGTCGCGCTTGCAGCCGTAGTGAAGCTGCATGATCCAGCCCATTCTGTTGTATTCTCTTGCAACAAACAGCATGAACGCGGTCTTGTACTTTAACTCTTCTTCGCGGGAAACAGCTTCGCCCTTTAAGCCCTTTGCGATGATGGCGTCCACCTCTGCGTCAGAAGCAGGAGCGTACATTACATACTCAAGAGCATGGTCGGATACACAGCACTTCATGGAATTAAAGAATTCCATACGGTTCTTTAAGGCCTCTTTTAAAGAAGCAAAATCCTTGATCTCAACGCCGCTTACCTCAGAGAGCTGTTTAATATAAGCTGCATAGGTTGGCTTTTCAACGTTCATAGCCTTATCAGGTCTCCATGCGGGAAGAACCTGTACCTCAAAGGAAGTATCCTCAGCCAGCTTCTTGTGGTATTCCAGGGTGTCAACCGGATCATCGGTGGTGCAGATTAAGGTAACATTGGACTGGCGGATCAGGTTGCGTACAGTCATGGAATCCTCCTGCAGCTTTGCGTTGCACAGATTCCATACTTCTTCAGCGGTATCGCCGTTTAAGTAGCCCTCGTAGCCGAAGTATCTTCTTAATTCAAGATGGCTCCAGTGGTACAGGGGGTTGCCGATCAGCTTTGGAAGGGTTTCGGCCCAAGCCTGGAATTTCTCCCTGTCCGTAGCGTCGCCGGTGATATATTTTTCATCAACGCCGTTGGAACGCATCTGACGCCATTTGTAGTGGTCGCCTCCCAGCCATACCTGAGTGATATTCTCAAATTTGCGATCCTCACAGATTTCCTGAGGATTGATATGGCAGTGATAGTCCAGGATAGGCATGGTCTCAGCATAGTCGTGATAAAGCTTCTGAGCCATTTCGGTAGATAATAAGAAATCCTTGTCTAAAAACTGTTTCATTTTAGTAGAGCCTCCTTAAATGTTAAAAGTTTGTGGTGTTTCTTTTTATAAGATCAGAGGCGATCGTAGTCCGGCTGGGCACAGATTCGCCGCTGAAAACTCCCATAAGTGTTTTTACTGTAGTCGTACACAGTGTCTCCACCCGGCTGTCGATAGAGGTGATCTCAGGATCTGTACAGCGGGATAAAAGAGAATTATTATAGCCGATGATACTGAGCTGGTCTGGTACGGAAATCCCTTTTGCATGGGCGTATTTAACCGCTCCTACTGCCAGGGAATCATCCGAGGTTACAACTGCATCGAAGTCAATCCCCTGTTTCGACAGTCTTAGGAGCAGGTCTCTGGCATCCTCAAGATTTTTGGGACACTGATGGATCAGATCCTCCCGCACGGGAAGTCCGCAGGAAGTAAGAGCTGCCTTATATCCATCCATCTTGTTTAATCCGCTGTAAGAATAGCTGGTATACAGATAAAGAATCCGCCTGCTTCCGGAACGGATCAGCCGGGAAACCGCATCATACACAGCAGAATAATCATCGCAGACTGTGCTGTAGATATTTTCCCCCTCCAGATAACCGTTTACAAGCATGACAGGTATATCATGTGCAGCTTTTAAGATATAATCATTATCCTTGGGGCAAAGCTCCACAAATTTTGAACCGGCCAGAATAATGGCGTCTACACGCTTGGAGCGCAGCAGATTAAAATACTTCTGCTTGACCTTCAGATCATAACCCGTACAGCAGAGAATAGAATCATAGTTATGGCTGCGAAGTTCCCGTTCCAGATAGTAGATGGCACCGGCCAGATAGGGATCGGAGGAATCGGAACACATGATCCCTATGGTCTGCATGGTGTCAAGCCCCAGTCCTCTGGCAAATACATTGGGTGTATAGCCAAGTTCATCCATGACGCGCAGAACCTTTTCACGGGTACGCTCGCTGACATTGGGATTGCCGTTTAATACACGGGAAACCGTGGCAATGGATACTCCGGCATGTTTTGATACATCATATATATTCATGTATGGAATAACCTCACATTCTGTAAGCGCTTACAAGCTAACTTTATTATACATTTTTTCGGAAAATATTGCAAGAGTTTTCTATTTTTTTATTGACTTCTTACGGGAAAATGGATAAAATGAATGTAAGCACTTACATAGACCTGACCGGCATCCCCAAAAGACTGTCAGGCCAGAGAGCACCAAGTAAAGAACAGGAGAATGAAGCGATCATGCAGGATATTGTAAAGATCAATCAGAATGACAATGTTGCCGTTGCACTGCGCCCTTTAAATAAGGGAGAGGTACTGCAGGCGGCAGAAACCGCAGTGACCCTTATGGAAGATATCCCCCAGGGCCACAAGTTTGCGCTGAGGGAAATAAAGAGCGGAGAAGAGGTTGTAAAGTACGGCTTCCGCATCGGTTTTGCCAAGGAGGATATCCAGCCGGGACAGTGGGTTCACGTTCATAATGTGAAGACGGCTCTTGGAGATGTTCTTACTTATGATTATGAGCCGGAAGGCCATCAGGATGTAGAACCCACAGAGCACACATATTTTGAAGGCTACCGCAGAACCGACGGGAAGGCAGGAATCCGCAATGAAATCTGGATCATTCCTACCGTAGGCTGTGTGAACTCCATTGCAAAGGCCCTGGAAACGGCTGCTAAGAAATTTGTGGGAGGTAATGTAGAGGACGTGATCGCATTCCAGCATCCATACGGCTGCTCCCAGATGGGAGACGATCAGGAGAATACCCGTAAGGTTCTGGCAGATATGATCCACCATCCAAATGCAGGCGGCGTGCTTGTTCTGGGACTGGGCTGCGAAAACAGCAATATTCCTGTGCTTATGGACTATATCGGAGCGTATGACGAACAGAGAGTGAAGTTCCTCCAGTGCCAGGATGTAGAGGACGAGATGGAGGAGGCCATGAAGCTGATCGGAGAGCTGGCAGTCTATGCAGGAGCATTTTCCAGAGAGAAAATTGATGCCAGCGAGCTGATTATCGGCATGAAATGCGGCGGCTCCGACGGACTTTCCGGAATCACGGCCAATCCGGTAGTAGGAGCATTTTCCGATCTTTTAGTAAGCAAGGGCGGTACAACGATCCTGACTGAGGTGCCTGAGATGTTCGGCGCTGAGACCCTTCTTATGAACCGCTGTGCAACTCCGGAACTTTTTGACAAGACCGTAGACCTGATCAATAATTTTAAAAATTACTTCACAAGCCATAACCAGACCATTTATGAAAATCCATCCCCCGGTAACAAAAAGGGCGGTATTTCCACTCTGGAGGACAAGTCCTTAGGCTGCACCCAGAAGTCCGGAAGCGCTCTTGTAAAGGGAGTGCTGGAGTACGGCGAACCGGTTAAGGTAAAGGGCTTAAATCTTTTAAGTGCTCCCGGCAATGACCTGGTGGCAGCTACGGCCCTGGCTGTGTCCGGCGCCCATATGGTGCTCTTTACAACCGGCCGCGGCACACCCTTTGCATCCCCGGTTCCTACTGTAAAGATTTCCAGTAATTCCAAGCTTGCAGGCCACAAGAATAACTGGATCGATTTTAACGCAGGCCGTATGGTCGAGGATAAGACAAAGGAAGAACTGGCAGAGGAACTGCTTGGCTATGTGCTGGAGGTTGCTTCCGGCCGCAAGGTAAAATCTGAGGAAGCAGGTTTCCATGATATGGCTATCTTTAAACAGGGCGTGACCCTGTAAAATGAACCGGGCAGGTAGTCCGGACTGCATATAATAAGGAGACACGATGAAATTAAACAGGACGGCACTGCGGACGGTGGATATATTAAAACTGGTGTCAAAAAAGCCGGACGGCATTACGCTGGATCAGATCTGTGAGCAGCTTTCCATCCCAAAGACAAGCGCCTATGATATTCTTACAACTCTGGTGCATACGGGGATGGTTCATGTGGCCAGAGAGCAGAAGCAGCGTTATACCATAGGGCTTACCGCCTATCGGGTAGGAATCAATTATACCAACAATATGGATTTTATCGGAACCATAGACCCGGTTTTAAAGGCTTTTTCAAAAGAAGTGGGAAAGACCGTATTCTTCGGCGTCCGGGCGGATGACGAGATCGTATATATCTGTAAATATGAGCCGGAAAATCCCATTATCACAACAGCCACGGTAGGCACTAAAAACCCTATTTACTGCACCTCACTTGGAAAAGCGATCCTGGCTTATTCAGAAGAGGAGGAGCGGCTGGCTCTTACGGAGCGGATCCATTTCAGGGCATTTACAGAACGTACCATCCGGGATAAGGCCTGTTTTCTGGATGAACTGGAAAAAGTAAAGGAAAAGGGCTATGCCCTGGACGCCAGAGAACTGGAGGAGCATATGGAATGTGTCGGCGCTCCGGTTTTTGGCCCGGATGGAACGGTTATGGGAGCGATCAGCGTTTCCAGCCTTTATAAGCCAACAGAGGATTATGAAGCGCTGGGACGAAGAGTCTGTGAAAAGGCCGCCATGCTTTCAAGGCTTTTGGGATATATAGGTAAAAGATAATGGGTGGATTGCGTGTAAAAATGTACATTTTTTCGCTGGTTTCCTGTTGACAAATCATGCGGTAACTATTAGAATTTAATTATAAAAAATCGTAAATATGAAGTATGTTCGTATTTACGAACAAAGATGAAAGAAGGAGAAGAGAAATGAAAAAAGAACAAGTTCTGGCAAGACTGAAAGAAGACTGTCTGGTAGCTGTGGTTCGTGCAAAGAACCTGGAGCAGGGCGAGAAGGTGATCGATTCTATCGTAGCCGGCGGCATCAACTTCATCGAGATCTGTATGACCGTTGATGAGGGCAGCCCCATTGATCTGATCGCAAATATGGTAGAGAAATATAAGGATAATGATAAGGTAGTAATCGGCGCAGGTACTGTTCTGGATCCTGAGACTGCAAGAATGGCTATCATGGCAGGTGCTAACTATGTAGTAAGCCCAGGCTTAAACCTTGAGACAATCAAGATGTGCAACCGTTACAGAGTACCTATGCTGCCAGGCGTTATGACTCCAACCGAGGCTATTGCAGCTATGGAGGCAGGATGCGACGTAATCAAGATCTTCCCAGGCAATATCGTAGGACCGGCAGCAATCAGCTCCTTCAAGGGTCCCCTTCCTCAGGGTGAGTTCATGCCATCCGGCGGCGTTGATGTTGATAACGTTGACAAGTGGATCAAGGCAGGCGCATACGCAGTTGGAACCGGAAGCAGCTTAACAAAGGGCGCTAAGACCGGCGATTTCGCAGCTGTTACCGCAAAGGCTAAGGAGTTTGTAGACGCAGTAGCTGCAGCAAGAGCTAAATAAGAAATCATTTCGCTGAGACAAAGAAGCCACCGCCCGGCTGATCCGGGCGGCGCAGATAGAGTAAGAGAATAAGGAGATTATAAAAATGGCAAAGATCGTTACCATGGGCGAGATCATGTTAAGATTATCTACCCCGAATAATGAGAAATTTATCCAGGCAGACGAGTTTGATGTTAACTACGGCGGCGGCGAGGCTAACGTAGCAGTATCTCTGGCTAACTATGGCCATGATGTTGAGTTTGTTACAGCAGTACCGGCAAATCCGATTGGTGACTGTGCAGTAGCAGCTTTAAGAAAGTACAATGTAGGTACAAAGCATATCGCAAGAAGCGGCGAGAGACTGGGTATCTACTTCTTAGAGACCGGTTCTGCAATGAGAGCTTCCAATGTAGTTTATGACCGTGCAAACAGTGCGATCGCTACAGCTACAGCAGATGAGTTCAACTTTGATGAGATTTTCAAGGATGCTGACTGGTTCCATTTCACAGGTATTACTCCAGCTGTCAGCGATGCAGCAATCGAGCTGACAGAGGCAGCTTTAAAGGCAGCTAAGGCTCACGGCGTAACTGTTTCCGTAGACTTAAACTTCCGTAAGAAGCTGTGGTCCTCCGAGAAGGCTCAGAAGGTTATGACTAACCTGATGCAGTATGTAGACGTTTGCATTGGCAACGAAGAGGATGCTGAGAAGGTTCTTGGATTCAAGCCAGGCAACACAGATGTTACCTCCGGCGAGCTGGAGCTGGCAGGCTATGTTGATATCTTCAATCAGATGGCTGATAAGTTTGGCTTCAAGTATATCATCAGCTCTCTGCGTGAAAGCCACAGCGCTTCCGATAATGGCTGGTCTGCATGCATCATGGATGGAAAGACCCGTGAGTTCTATCACTCCAGAAAGTACCATATCACTCCAATCGTTGACCGTGTAGGCGGCGGCGACTCCTTCGCAGGCGGTCTGATCTGCGGTCTGGCTGACGGCAAGGATATGAAGGCAGCTCTGGAGTTTGCAGTAGCAGCTTCCGCATTAAAGCACACCATTCCTGGCGACTTCAACCTGGTTACCCGTGCAGATGTTGATAATCTGGCAGGCGGCGACGGATCTGGCCGTGTTCAGAGATAATCACTTTACGAACACAATATATACTCTGTAAACAGCGGAGCCTGTTTGAAAATTGCGTTTCAAAGATGGATTTTCAGACAGGCTCCCTGTCATTTAATGAAAAATATTTAGGAGGATACAAATATGGCAGAATATACGAGTAGAAGCTTTGATCTTCTGACCCTTGGACAGCTTCTTTTAAGGCTTTCTCCGCCGGATAACGACCGCCTTTCAAGAGGTGATACCTTTGTAAAGCAGGTAGGCGGAGCAGAATTAAACGTGGCGGTAGGTGCTTCCTTGCTGGGACTTCGCACTGGTGTTATCTCCAAGCTTCCCTCCCATGATATTGGAAGCTTTATGAAGGGAAAGATCCGTTCCTTTGGCGTCAGCGATGACTTTTTTATGTATGATGATTCTCCCTCTGCCCGCGTTGGCATTTATTACTATGAAAATGGAGCATATCCCAGAAAACCAAAGGTGATCTATGACCGTATGAACAGTTCCTTTTTCAGCCTCAATATTGACGAGATTCCAAAAGAGGTCTATACTGCCTCCAAATGTTTCCACACCACAGGCATCACCCTTGCTTTAAGCCCGCAGATTCGTGAGACAACCATTGAGATGATCAAGCGTTTTAAAGAAGCAGGAACCCTGGTTTCCTTTGACGTAAACTTCCGCGGCAACTTATGGAGCGGAGATGAGGCCAGAGAGTGTATCCTTAAGATTCTTCCGTATGTTGATATCTTTTTCTGTTCTGAGGATACAGCACGCCTTACCTTCTTAAAGACAGGCACAGCAAAAGAGATGATGAAGAGCTTTACGGAGGAGTATCCGATTTCCATTGTGGCATCCACTCAGCGAATTGTACACAGCCCCAAGAGACATACCTTCGGTTCTGTAATCTATGATGCTGCCAGAGATACCTATTATGAGGAGGAGCCATATAGGGATATCGAGGTGGTAGACCGGATCGGAAGCGGAGACGCTTATATTTCTGGTGCGCTTTACGGGCTTTTAAGCAGCGGCGGCGACTGCTCAAAGGCCATTGCCTTCGGAAATGCTACCGCAGCAGTAAAGAATACCATTCCGGGAGATCTTCCGTCCTCTAATCTGGAAGAGATCCAGACCATCATCAAAGCTCATAACCAGTCCGGTCCTCAGAGCGAGATGGCAAGATAGGAGAGAAGACGGTAGTTTAATTCTTACGTCAGAAATGTTAAGAATTACTTTATTGGATTTTTGGGAAAAATAGTATATACTTCAAAATGTAACCGGCGGGAAACCGTGATTAAAGGAGTGATTACATTGAGAAGATACTATTTTTGCGTAGCAGCAATCTGCACGGCAGCGGTGATCGGGATCAGCGGCTGCGCCATGAATACAAAAGCAGAAAGTGCCCAGACTCAGGCAGATGCATCTCAACCAGAGTCTGCTGAGGCCGCTACAGTAGTGGAAGCGGTAACGGGCCCCATTGAAAACATGGAAGAAACTCCAAACGAGGAGCTGCAGCCTGTACGGATTTACGGTTCGGCATCCCATATGGAGGACGGGCGTCTTTCCATTGATAACCGTTCCGGCGTGAGCGCTGAGGGAGAGATCATCCTAAATATCTCTCAGGAATCCACCCTGATCCTGGATGCAGTTTCTGGTACGCCCCTTACATTAGAGGATATCCAGGATGGGGAGACGATCTATGCGTACATTGGTCCGGCTATGACGATGAGCCTTCCGCCCATGACCAATGCTGCTATCATTTTTGCCAATATTCCTGCGGATTTTAAGGTACCTGATTATGTGGAGGCAGACTCTGTCATTACAGATGCAGGCAGCTCCCAGACGGTGCTTACGGCTTCAGATGGCACAGAGTACATTCTGGCAGAGGACTGTGACATTTTCCCATATCTTACAAGAAATATTGTAACTCTGGATGATCTGACCCAGGGTAAAAAGGTGGTCGTATGGTCGGGAGATGACAATACAGCCACAAAAATCATGGTATTTGCAGAATAATCCCATAAAAAAGAATCAGGCTTTGCCGGAAATGGCCGGCTGCCTGATTCTTTTTTTACTAATTTCCGCACTCTATGCTGATTTCATTAAATTTTTTCAGAATATCATCAATTCTTGTTTCTTCTTTTTCTGTTCCCGCTTTGTCCATAATGGCTTTGCCCTGATGCATCATCAGCAGGCGGTTTCCGTAGTCCACTGCATAGCGCAGATTGTGGGTTACCATAATGGTAGTCAGATTCTTTTCCCTTACAATGCGGTCTGTGAGCTCCATGATGGTTTCTGCGGTTTTTGGGTCCAGTGCAGCCGTGTGCTCATCCAGGATCAGAAATTCGATCGGAGTCATGGTGGACATAAGCAGCGCCATGGCCTGGCGCTGGCCGCCGGAGAGAACGCCTACCTTTACATCCATCTTATCTTCCAGTCCCAGACCCAGTGTGCGGAGGCTTTCACGGTAAAAATCGATCCGCTGTTTATTTTTTCCGGGGCGCAGATTAAAAAATTTGCCCTTATTGTCTGCCAATGCCATGTTTTCTGCAATCGTCATAGAGGGGCAGGTGCCCATAGCCGGATTCTGGTAGACACGGCCGATGCGGCGCTGGCGTTTGTATTCTGCCATTTTAGTAATATCCTCATTGCCGATGCGGATCGTCCCTTCATCTAAAGGGATACTGCCGCAGATGATATTTAAAAGGGAAGTCTTTCCTGAACCATTGCTTCCTACAACGGATACAAATTCGTGATCCCGGATTGTCAGGTTAAAGTCTTCAAACAGGCACATTTCGTTGACCGTACCCGTATTGTAGTATTTATGGATGTGTTTCAGCTCAAGCATGGCTCTTTACCTTCTTTCCGCCCGCAGGGCTTAATACAAGGATGATCAAAAACAGTACGGAGGTGATCAGTTTTAAATCAGAAGCAGTAACCGGGACAGACAAGTTCAGGCCGGCAATCTTCAGATCGCCTACAAGAAGAGCTGCAGAGACACAGGCCTTATAGAGGATAGAGCCGATGATAACGGCTGTGGTGGATTTTACAAAGCCAAACCGCTTAAAAAGCTGTGTTCCGATGATTACATTTGCCAGACCGATCACCATGGTTCCTGTGCCGGCAGAGATTTCAAAAAAGCCTTTCTGCTGGCAGTATACGCAGCCGGCCAGGGCTGCAAAGCCATTGGCAATTGCCAGACCGATGATTTTTACCAGCCCCTTGTCCTTAGCAAGCGAAGTGACTAATGTCTCGTTGTCGCCTACCGCCCGGAGCAGATAGCCGGATCTTGTTTTTAAATAGGCGTCCAGCAGCACCTTGCAGAGCACGGCCAGTACCAGAAGAATCAGTGTGGTGGTATAGGGCTTAAAAGCTTCCGGTACGTTTGCGGAGAGAAATTCATTTGAAAAAATAGTTTCCTTGCTGAAAATCGGAAGATTCGCTTTTCCCGTGATCCTCAGATTGATGGAATAGAGGGCTGTCATGACAATAATGCCGGAGAGAAGATCGCGAACCTTAAGCTTCACATGGATCAGGCCGGTGACGCATCCGGCCAGAGCGCCGGCTAAAAAGGATACGAAAAGGGCGGCCACAGGAGAGAGGAAGCCTCCTGCAATGCCTGCGGCTGTGACGGCAGCTCCCAGAGGAAAGGTGCCGTCAACGGAAAGGTCCGGGAAATCCAGGATCTTATAGGTAATGTAAACGCCCAGGGCCATAATGGCGTAAACCAGGCCTTCTTCAAGAATACCCAAGATGATTGTCATGATCGTCCTCCAAATTATTGTGCAATAGTGTCAAACATTTCAGCGGCAGAGCTGGTGAGCGATTCGGGAAGAGTGATTCCCAGGTTTTCCGCTACTTCTGTGTTGCCGTAAAAAGCTGCTTCCTTGATGGTTTCGTAATTCATTTCACTGGCTTTTGCCTCGCCCTTTAATACCTTTGCAGCCATCTGTCCGGTCTGCTTTCCAAGCTCAATATAGTCCAGTCCCATAGCTGCCAGACAGCCGATCTTTACCTGTTCAATCTCACTTCCGAATACAGGGATATTTTTGGCGGAAGCCTTGCTTAAGATAACGGGAAGGGAAGCAACCACCGTATTGTCTGTCAGATTAGTAATACAGTCCACCTTTCCGATAAGTGTATCGGCAGCAAGCGGGATATCAGCAGAGGAAGAGATACCGGAATCTATGATCTCAAAGCCGTATTTTGGCGCCAGTTCCTTATACTCAGCAATGGCTGATTCGGAATTTACCTCGCTGGTGGTGTACATGATTCCGATGTTCTTTGCATCGGGAAGAATTTCACGGATCATCTGAAGCTGCTGTTCAATGGGGAGCTTATCACTGGTTCCGGTGATTTCTCCTACAGGAGTTCCGTCCGCATTTGCCAGCTCTGCTGCAACGGGATCGGTTACTGCGGTGAAGATAACGGGGATATCTGTTTTCATTGCCAGGCTGTACTGTGCCTGTGCCATGGGCGTTGCAATGCCGCACATTAAATCAACATCTTTCCCTGCAAAGGTATTGGCAATCTGGCTGGCTGTACCGCCGTCTGCCTGAGCATTGCTGTAGAGGATGGTAAGATTGGTTCCTTCCTCAATTCCTGCCTCCGCCAGTCCCTGGATAAAGCCCTCTCGGCAGTTATCAAGAGAGCCGTGCTCTGCAAACTGTCCGATGCCGATGGTGTAGGATGCGTCTGCGCCTTCTTCCGGAGCAGCATCTGCATTTTCTTTGGAAGAGGAGCTGCTGTCCGCGGTTGTTTTTTCTGCCGGGGCAGAGGATGAACTCTGGGAAGAGGAGCCGCAGCCTGCCAACAGGGATGCGCTCATAGCTGCTGTTAAAAGGATTGCCATTGATTTTCTCATAATATTTTCCTCCTTGATCATGAAAATAAAAAAACGTCCCAATTACAACCTGGTTGTAATTGAGACGAATCGAATCCGCGGTGCCACTCAAATTGACTGAAATAGTCCACTCTCACATACTATCATATGCGCTGCATGCATAACGGGTGCAGAATCCGTCAGTCCCTACATCGACTGCCGTAACCGGTATGTCTGTATCGTTCAGGACCGCCCTCGAAAGTCCATTCAGCTGCCAGCCTAGTACCGCGATCCCACCACCCGCGGCTCTCTGTGAAAATGCTTTGGAAGCTTACTCCTCTTTCTCAATGGTTTGGCTTGTTGTTTTGTATACTAATACAGGAACTGCCATTTGTCAACTACTTTTTGTGTTTTTATTTTTATATTCCCCAAGATGTAAATTTGTGGTATTATTATAGTACAAAATGAAAGTTTACACACAAGATCATCGGGAGGAGCAGAATCGTGAAGAAACTTTTAGTGGTTGTAGATATGCAGAAGGACTTCATAGACGGAGCATTGGGTACATTGGAAGCACAGCAGATTGTTCCGGCTGTAAGGAAACGGATCTGTGAATACAGGGAAGCAGGGGATGAGGTTGTATTTACCCTGGACACCCATGGTTCTGATTACATGGATACCATGGAGGGGAAAAAGCTTCCTGTTCCCCACTGTCTGAAGGGAACAGAAGGCTGGGAGCTGGATGCAGGCCTCAGGGAGTTTGACGGAAAGCGCTTTGAGAAAGTTACCTTTGGAAGCCCCGAACTGGCAGAGTATGCAGCAGCAGGCGGATATGAAAGAATTGAGCTTCTTGGACTGTGTACCGATATCTGTGTGATCTCAAATGCCCTGCTGATCAAGGCAAAGACGCCAGAGGCGGAAATCTGCGTAAAGGCGGACTGCTGTGCCGGCGTAACTCCACAAAGCCACGAAAATGCTTTAAACGCTATGAAAATGTGTCATATTGATGTGATCTAACCGAAAAAGGAGGCATAAATCTATGAGCAGCAAACATTTTGTAATTACGGTAGAACGTCAGTACGGAAGCGGAGGACGCTTAACCAGCGAACGTCTGGCAAAGGAACTGGGAATCCATTTCTATGATGAAGAAATCCTGAAGATGACCTCAGAGACCAGCGCCATCGGGGAGCAGTATTTCCGTCTGGCAGATGAAAAGGCGGGAAATAACCTGCTGTACCGCATTGTGACTAATATAAAGCCGGAGCTGTCAGAACCCGCCCAGAACGGCCATAAAATCACTTCTCCGGAAAATCTGTTCCGTTTCCAGTCCTCTGTCATCCGCAAGCTGGCTGCATCAGAAAACTGCATCATTGTGGGACGCTGCGGCAACTATGTGCTTCAGGATCAGTTGGATGATGTGATCCGTATTTTTGTATATGCGGATACCGTTACCAGAGTCCGCCGCATTATGGATGTGGATAAGGTAGACGAGGCAGAGGCCCTGCGCCGGATGAAGCGCATTGACCGTACCCGTACCGAGTACCACCGCTACTTTACTGGCCGCAACTGGATGGACATGGAAAACTATGACCTGCCCATCAACGCCAGCCGCATTGACTATGACCAGATGATCGTCCTGATCAAGGACTATATGAGACTTCGGGGATTTTTGGAGTAGACAGCATGATATGATAGACATTGGGAGAATCTGCCTGGAGATGGGCAGATTCTTTTCAATTTGACAGAGAGTATTATAAGGCTAGCAAGGAGGCTAGCAAGGAGATAGGATTATGAAACGATTTTTTGCACTCATTATTGATTTAACCTAAAGAAATACTGCCCTTCATACCCTACGCTTTTTCCGTTATACCTTTATCCTGAATTATTCACGACTTTGCCACGAATGTGGCTGAAAGCCACATAGTTACTGTATTTTAACTGAATATTGCTTTTCACCTATCAAGTGAATGAAAAAAGAGCATCCATTTGTGGTAAAATTAAGGTGTTCAAAGTCTTAACAATCCCAAACAAAGGAGCCCTTTATGAGTATTGTAAACACCTTAGCCTTAGAAAGCAATAGACAGATTAAAATAAATTTTGATGGAGGAGATCTCTCATCCGATGCAGGCTTGCTTCTTATCAAAGAATTCATAAGCAAACTTGGTATTGATACGCTTTTAGAAAAAGCGTTTAAAACCAATGATCCTGCTTTATTCCGATATCATTCGGATCCAAAAAACCTGCTCCAAATGATATATATGATTATTGCCGGTTATTTCGAGGATGATGCCTCTGATGAACTGACAAATGATCCTGTATTCAAGTCTGTACTTGAAAAAGATGCGCTTGCATCACAGCCTACGGTATCAAGATTCTTTAACCGTATGGATGAAGACACTTTAAACCAGTTCCTTGCGATTGCCAGAGTACTTCGGAGGAAAATTTACAGTATTCAGATGCCACAGGCTGTTATTCTGGATCTGGATTCCACTCTTCTTGATGCATACGGCAAACAGGAAGGCAGAGCCTTTAACTTTCATTATCAAAGCAATGGATACCATCCACTTGTCTGTTATGATGGAATGACCGGAGATCCGTATTCTGCTTCGTGGTGACAGCGGTTTCGCTACACCTGATCTTTATAAGCAGTGTGAGGAAAACGGCACAAGCTATGTGATCCGGCTGAAGGAGAATGGCATCCTACGTGGAAAAGCATCCGATCTTGTGGATGAGCTTGATGAAATCACCAGGAATAACAAAGTGGATTATGCGGTAGTTTATGGTGAATTCATGTACAAGGCGATCGAAGAGGCGTAAGCCGATTGTGATGTGTGAAAAAGTATAGGAGGAAGACCTTTTGTGGAGAGATTCGTGAAGGGTCTTCCTTTTTAATATCCGGATTTTTACTGCGAATTTATGGCATGTATGTTATAATTTTATAATTGAAAGATCGTGGAAAGGGGATTCTTATGGCAAAGAAATTAGAAGAGGAATGCGGAACAAAAGTTTTGATGAATGTACCGGAAGTGGATCAGGTGGATCTTTCGGCGTTTTCTGAGGGAAAGGCGAAGGAGACGAGGAGATTTCATGAGAGTATTCCAGCGTATAACCGGACACCGCTGGTGCAACTGCGGGGGCTTGGCGGCAAGCTTGGTGTAAAAGGAATCTTTGTGAAGAACGAGGCGGAGCGGTTCGGGATGAAGGCGTTTAAGGGACTGGGCGGAACGTATGCGATGTTTCGGATCCTGTGCCGGGAGCTGGGGCTTGATCTGGGAAAGGTGGATTTTTCGGAATTTCAGAAAGCGGATGTGCGGGAAAAGACTGCGAAGTACACGTTTGTGACTGCAACGGACGGAAACCATGGAAAGGGCGTTTCCTGGGCTTCCGGGCTCTTTGGGGCACATGCTTACGTCTATATGCCGAAAGGCACCGTAAAGGCCCGTGAGGAGGCTGTACGGCAGGCTGGTCCGGCGGAGGTGACAGTCACAGACTGGAATTACGATGATACGGTAAAATACGCGAAGAAGATGAGTGAGGAGCACGGATGGTTTCTGATCCAGGATACTTCCTGGGACGGATATGAGGAGATCCCAGGCTGGATTATGGACGGGTATCTTACCATGGCATCGGAGGCGGCGGAGCAGACCGAGGCAGCGGGAGAGATTCCGACCCATGTGTTTTTGCAGGCAGGCGTCGGCTCCATGGCGGGGGCTGTCGCAGGATATCTTGTAAACCATTACGGGGAGAAAGCACCGAAGATCATGATCGTGGAGCCGGACGTGGCGGATTGTATTTTTAGATCCGGGGAAGCAGGGGAACTTTGCTCGGTGGACGGAGCGCCGGAGACCATCATGGCGGGATTAAACTGCGGAACACCGTGTAAATCTATCTGGCCGGTGTTAAAATCGGTTCCTGCGGCTTACATCACCTGTAAAGACTATGCGGCTGCCCATGCCATGCGGGCATACGCAAAGCCGGCGGGGGATGACCCGGTGATCGTATCCGGCGAATCCGGGGCATCGACTATGGGAGCTGTACTGATGCTGTTGGAACGCCCGGAACTTGAGGCTGCGAGAAAGGCGCTGGGACTGGGAGCGGATTCCGTGATCCTGCTGATCAACACGGAAGGTGATACGGATCCTGTGTCCTATCGGAATATTGTGGAGTGCGGGGCGTATCCGTTGCCGTAAGTCTAACAACAAAGTGATTGAGGGTACTGTACACGTGCAATGTCAGTAACTGATCGAGTGGTGAAATCGCGAAATAATGAAGCACTCTCTTTACACATATCAAACTAGTGGGTATAATGGTATCTGGTCAATTGAAGTACAGACAGGATTGGAGTTAGATATGTTAAATCAGTTCTCAAGGACACAGCTCCTTTTAGGAGCAGAAAATATGGACCGTCTCGCGAAGGCAAAGGTGGCGATCTTTGGTATCGGCGGAGTCGGCGGATATGTGGCTGAGGCGCTGGCGAGGAGCGGAGTCGGCTCTTTTGTGCTGGTGGATGACGATAAGGTCTGCCTCACGAACATCAACCGCCAGATCATCGCGACGAGAAAGACCATCGGACAGTACAAGGCGGAGGTCATGCGTGACCGGATCCTGGAAATCAACCCGGACGCCCAGGTGGAGGTTAGAAAGTGCTTTTACCTTCCGGAAAACGCCGACGAATTTGATTTCACGGAGTATTCCTATGTGGTGGATGCTGTGGACACCGTGACAGCAAAGCTTGAGATCATCATGAGAGCCATCAGCTGCGAGATTCCGGTCATCAGCAGCATGGGGGCAGGAAACAAGCTGGACCCGACACAGTTCCATGTGGCAGATATCTATAAGACCAGCATGTGTCCGCTTGCGAAGGTCATGCGCCGCGAGTTAAAGAAGCGCGGAGTGAAGAAATTAAAGGTGGTTTATTCCACAGAGCCTCCGGTAGAGCAGCAGGAAGACATGAGCATCAGCTGCCGGAACCACTGTATCTGCCCGCCGGGCGCAAAGCATAAATGCACCGAGCGCCGCGCAATTCCTGGAAGTATCGCGTTTGTTCCGTCCGTTGCGGGACTGATCCTGGCGGGGGAGGTCGTGAAGGATCTCTGTGTGATGCCGCCGAAGAAAGCGGAGCAGCAGGAGAACGCGTAGTTTTCTTTGGGGCAGCATGAATTTAAACTGCATTTAGAAAGATGAAAAAGGATACCAAAGAGGTGTCCTTTTTTATTTACGCGAGCAACGAGCCAAAGTCCATGATTGAATGAGACCTTGGAGACTGCCGCAATAACTTGAGAAGCTCGCTAATATAACTGATAATTCATTCCCACATACGAGCTATTCATAAGGATTATTTGACAGCACACATTATAAACGTGTATAATAAAAATTTGTACATGCCAATTTAACAGACTGGCGCGTTTTAGTATTGAAGCTTGAAAAGTACGCTTTGGGGGAGCGGGCGCCTGTCTGTCATGTTATATCGAAAAGGAGAAAATTTACTTATGGTAACAGCAGTTATCGAAGCGGTGTACCGCTTCTTATGGGGAGACCTGTTTACGATTCCTCTGGGGAACGGAAATGGGATCGGGATCCCGCTTCTTGTTTTGCTTTTAATTCCAACGGGAGTCTATTTTACGCTTCGGACAAGATTTCTTCCGGTCCGCCTGTTTCCGGACATGATCCGGGCTTTGAACGGAAAGAAACAGGAGGAAGGCGGCCTGTCACCGATCCAGACTTTGTTTGTGTCCACAGCGACCCGAGTAGGAATGGGAAACCTCGTGGGAGTCGTTGCGGCGATCTCGGCAGGCGGTGCCGGTGCTGTGTTCTGGATGTGGTTATCGGCAGCGATTGGGGCCTCCACAGCGTTTGTGGAGGCGGCTTTAGCGCAGCTTTATAAGGAAAAGGACCCGCTCTACAGCGGTTACCACGGTGGTCCGGCTTACTATATCCACAGCTATGCGGAGCGGGTGAGAAAGAAAAAACTGAAACGCTCCGTGATCGCGGTCCTGTTTGCGCTGTCTGGCCTGATCTGCTGGGGTGGAATCAGCCAGGTCATCAGCAACTCTGTGGCGTCGGCATTTGAGAATGCCTTCGGAATTTCGCCGCTCGTGACGACGGTAGTCCTCGTCGTGATCTCTGCGGTGATCGTTATGAGAAAGAACGCTACAGTCCGCGCCCTTGATGTGATCGTTCCGATCATGGCGGGCTGCTATTTTGTGATCACCCTGTTTATCATCGCGACCCATTTGAGCAGCGTTCCTGGCGTGTTTGCGAGGATCTTTGCGGAAGCCTTCGGACTCCGCCAGATCGCGGCGGGCGGCTTTGGCGCGGTGCTCATGAACGGCGTGAAGCGCGGCCTGTTCTCCAATGAGGCTGGTTCCGGTTCCGCACCATGCGCGGCGGCTGCGGCGGATGAGAGCGATCCGGTAAAGGTCGGTCTCGTGCAGGCGCTTGGCGTATTTATCGACACCATCGTGATCTGCAGCTGCACGGCGATGATCATGCTGCTCGTCCCGGAAGAACTGACGACGGGGCTTGCGGGAATGGATCTTTTACAGAAAGTCATGAGCTACTATATGGGTGAGTTCGGCGTGGTATTTATCGCGGTGACGCTGGCGTTATTCAGCTTCTCAACGTTTCTCGGTATCCTGTTCTACGCTAGATCCAACGTTGCGTACCTGTTCGGAAACCGTTGGATTTATCAGACACTCTACAAGATCTTTGCTTTGATCATGCTGTTCGTCGGCGGACTGCAGGCGTACACGGTGGTGTGGGATCTCGGAGACGTGGGCGTTGGTCTTATGACGGTGTTTAACCTGATAGTGATGTTTCCGCTGTCAGGGGAGGCACTGCGGGCGCTGAAGGAGTATGAGGAGAAAAAGACAAATAAGTAAGAAATAAAGTAACTGTTCTGCAGGTCTGCGCACTTGCCGCGTTGACTGTATGAGACACAGGGAGAAGGCGCTGAACAGTTACGAAATAAAGAAAAAAGATCTGTCAGGATACCGCAGATAGTTTCGTACGGTATGCTGGCGGATCTTTTTTATGGACTTTTCCTGGGAAAAACTAACCGCGGATTCTTGCACGGACTCCGGAAGTGAGATCCGGATGGCGCAGACCGCAGATCCGCTTTTCGGTTCCGCCGCCGATAAATACACGCTTCCAGACGTCCTGGTTTAATTCATCATCGTGGACATACACTTCGACATCGCTCATCGTCGGAAGAGGATCGCCGCCGAGCGTGAAGTTTCCGGCCGCATCCTGGAGCAGAATTCCTTCCTTCACGATATCCTTCTGCATGTAGGAAGAGACGAACTGCGCGGAGGAGAGATGGGTGACAAGTTCTAACATCAGGTCTATTTTCAAGCTGTCCTCAGCGGACATTTTCGTCTTATTCAGTGCGTCCGTGAGCTGTGATTCATATTTTCCGAGAAAACTGCTGCACGCAGATTCCAGCTCGGAGAGATCCTGTTTTAATTCTTTTGTGATTTCCATAAATAAATCCTCCTTTGAAAAGTTGTATATTTAAGAGATCTGCTCCTGTGGTGCGGCAGCAGGATCATATTATTTTGGTTTGATAATGCATACCAATAAAATCTTCTTGTGACATCCAGTGAATGTCATGACTGTTTCAATAATAACATATATTGTTTGGAGTGACAATTAGTGAATGCCAAACAAGGAGTGTTATTATATGTACAAAAACAAGTCAATATCCGGCAGGAACAATATCTGCGGGATCAAGATCCGTGAACTTCGCAGCAGGATGAACGATGTTTCACAGAAACGACTGGCGGATATGCTTCAGCTTCTCGGTCTGGACCTTGATAAGAACGCGATCCAGAGGATTGAGAGCGGAAAGAGGTTTGTGACCGATATTGAACTGAGATACTTCGCAAAAGTCTTAAATGTCAGTTATGAGGAGCTTTTGAGTGAGGACACTCCTGAGGCAGATTAAAGATTCCTGAGTAACAGGTTCCCGCGAAGGTATCTGCCCGTGCCACATGCCGCCTTTTTACGGAAAAGTCATCTTTGTCCTGGACCAGATAGGCAATCTCGTAAGGAAGGCTGTCATCGAAGATACGGTGGTAAGCGACACTTCCGTCCTCATGGACCAGAAGCCTTTCCAACGGAACCTTGAACAGCTCACCGAGGACCAGCATATTCGGAAGAGAGGGGAGCGATTCCCCGCGAAGCCACTTATAGATCGACTGGGGACTGTCCAGTTCCAGTGCATCCTGGAGATCGCGGACTGTCATCTTTCTTTTTAACATTTCATCCCGGATCTTTTTTCCGGTCAGCGTTTTCGATAATTCTTTCATACATCATCCTCCAAATTTCCAATCAGGGCAGACTGATGTCAGCTGTCAGCCATTAAAAAATGTTTCTGGCAGCGGGTAATGTTAAGTATTCTTGTAACTGTTCAGTAGGTCTGCGCACTTGCTGCGCTGACCGTAAGAAAACATAGGCTGGAAGGCAAAAATCCCATCAGCGAAGCTGATCTGGAATGGATTTTTGCACGTAACTATGAAGGTACTGAATAGTTACGTATTCATTAATTTTCATAGGGAAACGGACGACGGATCCTTGTCGCCGGTATATGAGACTTAGAACCTCTGTTTTGTAAGTAGCTATATCATACTATAAAATTCGCGGTTTGTCTTGAACTAAAAGGTTAAAATCACATATTTTTTGAAAAAATTTTATAAGAAAATGCTGACGGACAGAAATGCAGATCATCGGAGAATGCGAAAAGACGAGGAATGATTTTGAACTTCGGAAAAGAGGTAATAACAAAAAGGCATGTAAACTTAAGTCTGGCAAAGCCGTTTCATACACGGAAATAACCGGGAGAAACGACCTGTCAGGACGTAAGCTTACATGTCTGAAAAATTCGATTCTTTAATTAAAAAACTATTTTCCCTGCTGTGCTTTCAACGGAATGATCTCCTTGCGGTACACATGGACAAGGCACACACCGCTGAAGATGATCGCGAAAGCTTCGGCGATCGGGAAGGCAAACCACACGGTGTGAAGACCACCGATCCTTGCGAAGATAAATGCCACCGGCAGAAGAACGACAAGCTGACGGAACACGGAGATCCATAAACTCAACATTCCATGTCCAAGTGCCTGGAACAGGGAAGTACAGACAATGGAGCAGCCCGCAAACAGGAAGCTGATGGAGATGATCCGGAGTGCCGGGATACCGATGGAGAGCATCATATCGGAAGCACTGAAGATCATTAAAAGCTTATCCGGCATGAGCTGGAAGACAGCGAAACCGCATAGCATGATCGTTGTGGCGTACACAGCGGCAAGCTTTATGGTTCCCGTGATCCGGTCCGGCTTCCCGGCACCGTAGTTGTAGGCGATGATCGGAACGGTTCCGTTGTTTAAACCGAAGACCGGCATGAACACGAAGCTCTGGAGCTTGAAGTAGACGCCGAATACAGCTGTCGCCGTGGAAGAGAAAGCGATAAGGATCTTGTTGATTCCAAAGGTCATGATACTTCCGATGGATGCCATGATGATGGACGGAACGCCCACCGCGTAAATGTGGCGGATGATCTCACCATTGGGCTTAAAGCTCCTGAGAGAGATCGTGATCTCGTGGTTCTTCGTCTTATTTAAGTAAAAACCGAGGCAGAAGGCGATGATCTGTCCGAAGACAGTGGCACCTGCGGCACCGGCGATCCCGAGAGCCGGAGCTCCAAAGTAACCGAAGATCAGGATCGGATCCAGGACGATATTGATGATGGCGCCGAGGCCCTGGGTGTACATGGAGTAGATCGTCTTTCCGGTGGACTGCAGGAGACGCTCGCAGGCGATCTCCGTGAAGAGACCGAAGGAAGCGATCGTGCAGATTCTTAAATAGGTAGTTCCGAGATCCACGATCTCCTCGATATCGGTCTGGAGGCGGAAGAACTGTCTCGCAAAGAAGAGACCGAAGATCGCGAATACGATGTAGCTCATAGCCGCCAGGTACAGCGCGTGGTCCGCGATCCTGTTGGCGCGATCAAAGTTCTTTTCGCCGAGATTTCTTGAGAGAGCAGCATTGACACCGACGCCGGTTCCGGTCGCCACGGCGATCATCAGGTTCTGCGCCGGGAACGCCAGGGATACGGCGGTCAGGGCATTCTCGCTTAACTGCGCGACAAACATACTGTCTACAATGTTATAGAGTGCCTGGACGAGCATCGAGATCATCATTGGTACGGACATGGAGATCAGAAGCCGGTTTAGCGGCATGACGCCCATTTTGTTTTCTGTTGCCATTTGGGTAACTCCTTTCGTAAAACATAGATAACCGTGAAGAAATTTCACGGTTACAAATAAACATACATTCTCCCTTTGTGAAGGGACACTGAATGGCATTATAAGGCAAATGAACATGTTCGTCAACCGAAACAGGGAAACATATGGCGAAGTTTCTTTGAGGGACTGTGCAGAGCGGAAGGTTTTGATGGATTGACAAAAATGAATGCCCGTCGTATCATGGAAATGATGTGAAAATTTTAAGGTTTCGCCGGGCCGGCAGCAGAAACTGAGAGGTGCTGCGGGGAGGCAGAAACTTATGTCAACGAATAAGGAGTATAGGAATGATCCAGGATATCAACCCGCATAAATTTGACCTGACCTACGGACAGCCGAAGGCGCAGGATGAGGACTTTGTCCTTTATATAAAGAAGAGTAAGACACTTTTAAGAAAAGTGGACGAGGAAAATCACAAGATTCCGAAGTTTTCTGATTTCCCGGAGGACAAAGAGCTGCTGAAAGAAAGCGCGTATTATCTGTTCGCCATCGATGGAAATCATTATTACTATGTGACGGAGATGCCGAGATATGATTCCGATGTCTATGAACTCTGTTCGACAGCGGCGTACAGAAAGATGCATCCGATGTATCAGGCTTTCGCGGGAATCACGGCGACACAGATTCATCGCTTTAAAGAGAGCAGAAAGTACTGCGGATGCTGTGGTCATCTGATGGAGAACAGCAAGACTGAGCGTGCGTTAGTGTGCCCGGAGTGCGGACAGACGGAGTATCCGAAGATCTCTCCGGCTGTCATCGTTGCAATCTCCGACGGGGACAGACTTTTAATGTCCAGATACCGCGTGAACAACAACCCGTACCGCGGATACGCGCTGATCGCCGGTTTCGTGGAGATCGGGGAGAGCTTTGAGGAGACGATCCACCGTGAGGTCATGGAGGAGGTCGGACTGAAGGTCAAGAACATCCGCTATTATAAGAGCCAGCCATGGGCATTCTCTGACACGGAGATGATCGGATTTTTTGCGGAGTTAGACGGACCGGATAAGATCAAGCTTCAGGAAGATGAGCTCTCTGAGGCGGGATGGTACCACCGCGACGAGATCCCGGATGAGACGATGATGAACAGCATCGGAAGTGAGCTTAAGATGGTGTTTAAGTATGGAAGTCTTGAGAAGTTTTATGAGGTGACTGGGTATAAGGACCAGAATTAGGGATTTGGTTTGTAAAAACGCGTGCGGAGACTGCGCCTGGAGGAGTGGTTGAGCGTACATAAGAAAAATGAGAGTAACTGTTCAGTAGGTCTGCGCACTTGCTGCGCTGACCGTAAGAAAACCTAGGCTAAAAGGCAAAAATCCATCGGCGTAGCCGATTTGGAATGGATTTTTGCATGTAACTGTAAAGGTACTGAACAGTTACAAATGAGAAACTAAAAAGAGCCGGGAACTGGATTTTGTAATTGATCGGAATTCAGTTCCCGGCTCTTTTTTTACGGGCGATTCGTACTTATATTGTTTGTTTGCCGATTCTGGGAAGATCGGTATTAAAAATGCCCGCGATTGTCAGATCATGCTTTGTGGAATGTCCGGGAGAATTCCATGAATTCTCTCAGGGTATCCGGCATATCCTGAGGATGGCAGCAGAAGCCGATGACGCGTTTCGGGATCGGGATATCCAACGGGATCTCAATGAGTGTACCGTTTTTCAAGTCATCCTCGACGAAATCTTTGATGACGCAGCCGATTCCGAGTCCGATCCGGGAGAATTCGATGAGGAGTTCCATGTCGGTGGTCTCCAGGATCTGGTTGATCTCGATCTGGTTGTCAGCCAGGTAGGCGTCCACATGTTTCCGGCTCATATTGGAGCGGTTTAAGAGCATGATATTTCCGGTTTTAAAAATATCGGTGTCATTGCCTTCTCTCAGATGGAGGTTTTCCAGATAGGCCGGAGTACAGACGAATGCATCGCTGATTTCCATTACCGGCTGGAAGTGGAGGCCTTTTTTGCTTTTTGGCTCCGCCACGAGTCCGATATCGATCTTTCTGGCATCCAGCATGTCGAGGGTCTGGTAGGTGGACTGGCTCTCGATGGCGATGTTTACGTGCGGGTATTTTCCGATGAATCCTTTTAAGTAGGGGAGAAGGACGTATTTGCACAGGGTGTTGCTGACACCGATCTTCAAGTTCCCGATATGGAAATCATGGATCCGCTTCAGTTCGCGTTCGCCGCGGCCGATGGAGTCGAAGGCGGTGTTCACATGCTGGAAGAGGATCGCGCCTTCTCTTGTTAGTTGGACGCCGCGGGAGTTTCGGCTGAAGAGTTTGATGCCGAGGCTTTCTTCAAGTTTGCTGATGGCTTTGCTGATAGCAGGCTGGCTGATGTAGAGTTCTTTGGCGGCGCGGGAGATGTTGCCGCAGCGGGCTACTTCGTAGAAGATTTTGTATTGTGACAGGTGCTGTTCCATAAAAATACTGCCGTCCGGGTGGGACCGCAGGAGTATAACCCCCTTTCATATGTGGTATTCGTATTATTTATGTCTATTATATAGAATGGGGGTGGGGAATGTCAATATGAAATGTGCGGGGGATTGGCTAAAGGGTACGTGCTGGCCTGGGTCCGGCTCCGGGTACCCGAAATCAGGCACCCAGATCCGGACCCAGGCCAGCGCTGAGATTGGCTGCGCGAGGGTGGCCAGCCGAGTGTATTGGCGGGATCGCAGGCGCTGCGCTGTGCGATATGGAGATTACTTTATGCAATTGCACATATGTCCAGTTCTTTCTTTAAGATGTCGTTAACAGAATCCAGGATTCCGAGATGCGTCTCGAGATCCAGGCGGTCGACGGTCATTTCGTTCTTTTTGGTGCAACCGTCTACGCTGCCGGCGGCTACGGCGAGGCGGAGAGACTCGGTCTCTTCCTCGCGGGTCGGGAGGAGATTTTTTTCAGCGAAGAGGGAGCAGAGGGCGGCGATACCAATTCCCCACCAGTTGGAGACGCCGCTGGCGAGGGTGATGTCGGCGGATTCGGCGGTGCAGATCGTTCCACCGAAGGGAACGAAATGTTCGATCACGTCGCGGTAGGTGCCCATGCCCATCTCGTTGCCGCCGTCGCCGATGGAGATGGTGGTGGCTCCGGATTTTTTTGCTTCGGAGAGAAAGAGGGCGGAGTCAGTGATCATGTCATCGAGGACTTCGCCGCGCATGCTGTGGTAGTGGCCGTTGGCGGCTTTACCGGGGCGTTCTAAGGAGATGAGGTGGGTCGGGGCGAAGGTTTTGATGCAATTTCGGATGAAGTCGCCGGTGTCTGTTTTAGGGAGCATCATGAGTTTTGCTTTTGGAGCGCGGTAGCAGACAACGTCGCTTACAATGGAAAAGGCGGGCTCATCGGTGATCACGAGGACGGAGGCGCCGAGAGCGGTCAGGGCTGCTGCAATATCAGCGGTGCCTAAGGGGCCGTCAGTTTCACCAACATAAGAGCTGTCGCTGAGTCGGACCGGAAAGCCGGTTAAGAGAATGACACGGCGGGCGTCCGCGAGCGTGTTTAAGGTTTCCTGGATCGGATTGTCCGGGAGTGCTTTTAAGAGCCCGCGGTTTCCGAAATCCTGTTTCATAATGGTATCCAGATCTTTAAAAAATGTCATGGTATTTATCCTCCAAATATGTTTGATGAGGGGAAAACTTTTTTCGCGGCCGTGTGTATGAAAAAGCCGATATGGATCGTTTTTCGGATTTCAGGCAACAAAAAAAGCCACTGATCCCCTGTTGGAAGATTCATGGCTCTTATTTACGGAGGGAACATCCGGGCAGGAGTCCCGATAAATAAAAGAATCTGTTTTCGTTGTCTCTAGTCTAGTGGAAATGCATAGAAAAGTCAATGGAAAACGAATATATTTTGTGATATACTATGTAACGGGCGAAAAAGTAAAACAAGCGGCACCGCAGATGACATTTGTTTTTCTTGCGCTGTCAGCAAAGGTTTCGTCTGCGTGAGCGGGCAGGTCGGTTACTATGAGCAATTTCTTATATCGGGGAACAAAAAGGGGTATATTATATGGAAAACAAAAACACGATCCTTGTGGTCGGCCAGGCAAAGCCGAGCAAAGAGGATGCGATCTACAATCTCCACGGGGAGTTTTATATCAGTCTGATCGTGGAGCGGGATACGGGGAAGATCCTGGAACTGGACTGCAATACGATCCTTGAGGTGACGAAGCAGTTCGTGGCATCCATGTTTGTGGGGAAGAGCCTGAGGACAGACGTTCCGCTGATCGAGAAGGAGATCAGGGAGCGCTATTTTGCTTTGACGCAGAAGCCATTGATCGCGTGCATGAAGGATGCGTGCAACCGGTACCTCACGGCGATCGGGGAAAACCGCGGAAAATAATTGTACAGATGCGGAAACAAGAGAATAGAATTTTTAACATTATTAAGCCGGAGTTCTCCTCCGGTTGTTTTTTTCTCGTTTTTCAAGAGACCGATTGACAATCAAAAAAATCATGATAAAGTTAGGAAGGTCGTTTTTCTAATACCCCATACAAAACGGCAAAGAATCTGAAAACAATGGGCCGATTCGGGAAAATACACCATTTGATTTGTCAAATACAACAATACCGGATCGCAGCACCAAGAGTATGAAAAAGGAGTACCCCACTTATGAGTTCCTGGAATGATGTTACCAAAAAGGTACGTGAAATACGGAAAAATTTTGTTGTCCGCTGTGCGATTTCCTTCGTGGCAGTTCTGGCATCTGCCCTTCTGCAGTCTTATGTAATTCTGGCCTTTATTCGTCCGGCAGGCCTTCTGTCCAGCGGATTTACGGGACTTGCGATTTTGATCGACCGAATCACTGAACTGTATGGATTTACCGTCTCGACATCTTTGGCACTCGTTGTTTTAAACCTGCCTGTTGCCCTGATGTGCTGCCGCAGCATCAACGTGAAATTCACGGTGTTTTCGCTGCTGCAGGTATTTTTTGCAAGCTTTTTCTTAAAAGTCTGCCACTATACTCCGCTATTTGACGATCTGACCCTGAATGTGATCTTCGGCGGTGTGCTTTACGGACTGTCCGTTGTCCTTTCCTTAAAAGGAAACGCGTCCACCGGCGGTACCGATTTTATTGCCCTCTATGTTTCCAATAAGACCGGAAAGTCCATTTGGAACTATGTGTTCATGGGAAATGTGTGTATCCTTGTAATTTTTGGACACATGTTCGGTTGGGAGTATGCAGGATATTCCATCCTGTTCCAGTTCATCTCCACAAAGATGATCTCCACCTTCCATCACCGCTATGACCGCGTGACCTTACAGATCACCACTGAGAAAGCGGAAGAGGTCATGAAGGCGTATGTCAGCAAGTATCACCACGGTATTTCCTGCGTGGACGCCATCGGCGGCTACAGCCACAAAAAAATGTACCTGCTCCACACCGTAATTTCTTCCTACGAGATCAACGATATCGTCCAGCTGATCCAGGAAGTAGATGAAAACGTGATCATAAACGTATTCAAAACAGAAGACTTCTATGGCGGATTCTACAGAGAGTCCTTGGACTAGCTTAAAATCAAAAAATATTCCCCAGAAGACATGCCCCGGTATATGGGCGGTGTTTTCTGGGGATTTTTGTTTGTGAGACTATTTCTTCCAGTCACTGATGAGAGCGGTGCATGATGTTGGTAAAAAAATTGTTTAGAAAGATTTTATGGATTAACGGATTGTCATACATCCGAAAAACCTACCGATACCAGAAACTGTGGATGGATTCTACTGCCTACACCTCCGTTCCAGCACTGCCACCGCCTGATACAGGATTGCGGACAGAATACAGAGGATCACGATGGACATGATCACGAGATCCAGCTTGAAGACCTGGCTGCCGTAGATGATGAGGAAGCCAAGGCCTGCCTGGGCGGAGAGAAACTCGCCGATGATGACGCCGACGAGGCAGAGACCGATGTTGACCTTCATGTTGCTGATGATAAGTGGAACAGAGCCGGGCAGCAGGACCTTTGTGAGAACATCCTTCTGTTTTCCTCCCAGCGTGTAGATCAGACGGATCTGGTCAGGATCCATGGAGAGAAAGCCGTTGTAGAGCGTTAAGATCGAGCCAAATACCGCCACAGAGACCGCCGCCGTGATGATCGTCTTCATGTTGTTGCCCAGCCATACGATGAGCAGCGGCGCGAGAGCGGACTTCGGCAGACTGTTCAATATGACAAGGTACGGTTCCAGAATCTTTGCCAGCCGCCTGCTGGACCAGAGCGCCACCGCGCCGAAGATCCCGATCCATGTCACAAGAAAAAAGCTCAAAAGCGTCTCCAAAACCGTGACTCCCGTGTGGTAAAAGATCGTCCGGTCTGCCGCCATGGAAAGAAAACAGGAGAGCACCCGGGACGGGGAACTGAAAATAAAATCGTTCAGGATCCCGATCCGGGCGCTGATCTCCCAGGAAAAAAGAAACAGGACCAGAAATAAGATCCTGCAGATGAAGATCTGCCTCCGGATCCGCCGCTCCTGCTCCAGATACCGGCACTGGGCCGGGGAGACCGCAAGATCCGCTGCCGGGATCACAGCCCGGTGCCTGCGCAGGATAAAAGAAGCGATACTATGAAATCTCATCCGGCTCACCTCCCACATTGACAGCGGTCATGAGTCCGTTTCTGGTTGCCGGTGGATTCTCATCACCGGATTCAGTTCCATTGATAATATCTGTATCTCCAGATCCGGCCCCATCGACAGTTGACGTATCATCACCATTCCCGTTCCCAAGAATCTTCCACAATTCATTAAAATAAGAAGAAAACTCCGGATAATTCCGCCGCTTCAAAGGACTCATTTCATGGTTCGGAAACCGAATCACAAGCTCCCCCTTGATCGTCCCCGGTCTGTTCGTCAGCACCAGGATCCGGTCCGCTGTGCTCACCGCCTCCGAAAGATCATGGGTGATCAGGATCGCCGTTTTCTTTCTGCTGCGGATGATCGAACTGATATCATCACAGACCGAAAGCCTCGTCTGATAATCCAGAGCAGAAAACGGCTCATCAAGAAGCAGAAGATCCGGCTCCAAAGCAAGAGTCCGGATCAAAGCAGCCCGCTGCCGCATCCCCCCGGAAAGCTCCGACGGATGCGCATCGTAAAAATACTGAAGTCCGTAAGAATCCAGAAGCTCCTTCACCCGGCTCAAATGCTTTGAATCACACTTCCTCCGCACCTCAAGCCCCAGTGAAACATTCGAAAGGATCGTCCGCCACTCAAACAAATGATCCCTCTGCAGCATGTACCCGATCCCCGAAGCCCCCTTCCCGACAGAAACCCCGTCCAAAAGAATCTCCCCCCGCTCAGGGGCCAAAAGCCCGGCAAGCAGAGAAAGCAACGTAGACTTCCCACACCCGGACGGCCCGACAATACAAAGAAACTCGCCGGAATTCACATGAAACGATATATCAGAAAGGGCCTTCGTCTCTCCCTCCATGGTGTGGTAGGAATAATCCACCCCTCTAACTTCCAATTTCGGAGTCATGGATACCTCACTCAAACGTACTTACTATAAAATATGTAAAAACCTCTCATCCGTGAGCCAACCGTCAAAAACAACAGCACAGTACACAACTATTATGCAGCATTGCTATATTCCTTTCTCGTCCCTCAGCACAGTCATATCCTCAACGCACAGCGCAGCGCCTGCGCTCCCGCCAATACACAGCACAGACCAGCTTTCAGATCCGGGCGATTGATTTTCGGGGCATGGCTTCCTCTTGGCTCGCAGAAGAATGCGTTGGAGGAGCGTGGACACTTGTTTGAGCGCAAGCGAGTTGTGTCCACGCTTCTCCGCCTTTAGCATTCTCCTGCAAGCCTAGAGGAACCGCCCCGAAAATCCTCTGAGCCCGAATCTGAAAGCTGGTCTGTGCGTACCCCCCGCCAATTCACCTCTCCCCCAAAAACCGTAAGAAAATCGCAAGAAAACCGCCAGATAAAAGACCCAAGAAAGAAACATTTCCCTGCTATACTAAATTTCAGTGTTAAAATAATCACATTTAACATAGAAAACCTCGGAAGGAACACATGAGTATGAGCAGTGAAGAAAAAATCTCACCAGAAGAATTCGACAAAGAACTGGACTCCCTACTGGCCGGAACCACAGAAAAGAAACCCAAAAACCCAAAGAGAAAAAAGATCATAATCGCCGCCGCCATTGCCATCCTCGGAATCACCGGCATCAAACTCCTGTCCGGCGGAAAAGACATGGTCCCCGTTGTGGACACTGTGACCCCAACCCGCAAAACCATCCAAAACCGCCTCACCGTCACCGGCCCCATCTCCGGAACCGACAGCGTAGACGTCGTCTCAAACCTCCACGCTGAGATCCTCGAAATTCCCGTAAAAGAAGGCGACAAAGTCACAAAAGGCCAGCCCCTGGCAGTCCTCGATGATTCCGACGTAAAAAAAGAAGCCGACATCGCCAAAAACGACTACGACCTCGCCGTGACCACCTGCGCCGAAAAAGATAAAGAAGCAAGAAACGGCTACGCCAAAGCCATCCAGGACCTGAACACCGCCCAGGCCAACTACGACCGCACAAAAGCCCTCTTTGATGGCGGCAGCGTCCCAAAAGTTGATCTTGAGACAGCGGAAAACGGTCTCCACGACGCAGAACGGGAATGCGACTCCTACACAATAAAAAACGGATCCGCCGTCGCCGATGACTCCTACCGCCTCCAGATCGAAAAAGCAAAATTCGACTACGAAAAAGCCGTAGAGCAGTTAGATAATACGATATTAAAAGCCCCTATCGATGGCACCGTCGTCCGCGTCAACACAAAAGTAGGCCGCTTTGCCGACAAAATGGAAAACGACGCCCCACTCTTCGTGATCGAAAACCTCGATAACCTGGAACTCGAGATCAAAGTCAGCGAGTACACCATCGGAAAAGTCGCCGTCGGCCAGGAAGCCGAGATCTCCGCGGACATCTTAAACGGTGAGACCGTCCACGGCGAAGTCATCTCGATCTCCCCGACCGGCGAAGAAAAAGGCGGCGGTTCCAGCGAGCGCGTCATCCCCACAAAGATCCGCGTCACAGATCAGGACACAAAACTGATCGCTGGAATCACCGCCCGCGCGTCCATTGTCCTGGAAGAATCCGAGAACGCCCTGACAGTCCCAGTCTCCGCCGTGATGGAAAAAGACGGAACGAACTACGTACAGGAGATCAGTGACGGAACCGTATCCTGGGTTCCGGTGGACATCGGTGTGGAAGGCGATGTGGAGATGGAGATCATCCCGGTGGAAGGGAGCTCCCTGGATGAAAACTCCGTCCTGATCGCGGAGCCGGGAGAACAGTACACAGATGGAATGGCAGTCACATCATCCGGAAAACAGGGGGAATAAACAATGTTTGAAAAACTGACAAGATCCCGCTACATGACGGAAAACGTGACAGACGAGCTGATCCGCCTGGAAAACCTCGTAAAGATCTACGACACAGGCGCAATCCGGGTCATGGGACTAAAGAAAATCAACCTGACGATCCACCGCGGCGAGTTCGTTGCGATCATGGGACACTCCGGATCGGGAAAATCCACCCTGATGAACATTTTAGGCTGCCTGGACCGCCCGACACTGGGTCACTATTACCTCGACGGAATCGACACGGCGGCCCTGTCCCCGGACGAACTCTCCGCGGTGCGGAATAAAAAGATCGGCTTCGTGTTCCAATCCTTCAACCTGATCTCCAGGACATCGGCGTTAAAAAATGTGGAGCTCCCGATGACCTACGCGAGGATCCCGAAAAGGAAAAGGACGGAGCGGGCCATGGAACTGTTGGAGTGCGTGGGGCTGGAAAAACGCGCCGGGCACATGCCCAATGAGATGTCCGGCGGACAGAGACAGCGCGTTGCCATTGCGAGAGCGCTGGCGAACGAGCCGCCGCTGATCCTGGCGGATGAACCGACGGGAAATCTCGATACAGCCGCGTCCATCGAGATCATGGAGATCTTCTCGGAACTCCACAAAGCGGGAGCCACAGTGATCGTTGTTACCCACGAGGAAAATATCGCCGCCTTTACGGACCGGATCATCCACTTCTCAGATGGTCAGATCATCAAAGATGAGATCAACGAAAACCCGACAAAAGGAAGCGGTAAAGTCCACATGAAAGGTCTCTACAGACACTTCCAGAAAACAGCCGGAACAGAGAGTGGGGTGGTCGGATGCTAGGCGAAAATATGATCATGGCCTTCCATGCAATCATGGCGAATAAGATGCGCTCATTCCTGACCATGCTGGGCATTATCATCGGAATCGGTTCTGTCATATCCATCGTTTCCATCGGCGATACGATGCGCGGACTGTTCGCGGACCTCTATAAGGACGCGGGGGCCACCCAGGCGGTGGTATCCATCGGATACAATGTGGAGGATGTGCGGGACAGCGATTACTTTACCCTGGATGAACTTGATAAGATCAAGGAGATCTTTGGGGATGAGATATCCTATATCGACAGTTACGCCAGCGTAAATTCAGAAGTCCTTGCAGGACGGACAAACATGAAATTTGACTTCCAGGGGATCGACTGGAATTTTAGCGATGTCCAGCCGGTGACCATGATTTCCGGACGTTATTTAAACGAAGGAGATATCCTTGGACGAAAGAAAAATGTGGTGATAGAGGAGGAGAGTGCCAGAAAACTTTTCGGAACGGAAAACGCGGTGGGAAAGACCTTCCGGACCACCGTCTACGGGGATACAGACATGTATACGGTAGTCGGTGTCTACAAAAAAGAGATGAGCGCCTTCCAGAAGCTTTTGTCCGGAGGTTCCGGCGATACGGGATCCGCGTATATCCCGTATACACTGCTCACGTGGCCGAATGACCAGTTCTATTACTGCCGTCTGTACGCGAAAGAGGGAACGGACATGGTAAATTTCATGTCCAGGCTGACGGTGTATCTCGGGAAAATTAAGAATAGAAACGCGGAAGATTTCTATACGAATACGGTGGCGAATGAGATGGGATCCATCGACAGCCTCATGGGCGGACTTTCCATGGCCGTGGGCGGGATCGCAGCGATCTCTCTCCTCGTGGGCGGCATCGGGATCATGAACATCATGCTGGTGTCCGTCACGGAAAGGACCCGCGAGATCGGTATCAGAAAGGCGCTTGGAGCAAGGACCCGGGATGTCCTGATTCAGTTCCTGACAGAGTCCGCGATCCTGTCAGCTCTGGGCGGAATCATCGGTGTTCTGCTCGCTGTGAGTCTCGTGACGGCAGGCGGCGCGGTGCTTGGACTCCCCGTGGTGATCAAACCCGGGATCATCATTCTTGCGGTATCCTTTTCAGCCGTGGTCGGAATCTTCTTTGGAATCTACCCGGCATCGAAAGCCGCAAAGGCGGATCCAATCGATGCTCTGAGATATGAATAAAGAGGAACTGCCGATCAATGGGACATATGCAAGAAACGTATTATTGGAACGGATGCTATATGGACCGGCAAAAAATCCCCGCAGGATGCGGAAAAACGATCCTGCGGGGATTTTTAAAATTTATGCCAGTGACTATTCTACAAGCGCACCATTCACGTCAACGGTGTATCCGTCCGGAGTCTCACAGTTTACCATGAGAGTGCCCTTGAAGCCATCGCCTTCCTCGTGGAAGTAGTACCACTTGCCGCTGATCTCGTGCCAGCCGGTGAAGAGAGCGCCGGTCTTAAGGTCCATGTAGTACCAGTTGCCGTCATCCTTTACCCATCCGGTCTGCATGATATTGTCATGACCGAAATAGTACCAGGTTCCATCGATCTCCAGCCAGTAATCGGTAGCTTCGAGACCTTCCGCGAAGTGATATTTGTAGGTACCGTCAGAGAGCTTCTCCCAGGCACCGCCTGCCGGGGATTTTAAACCGCGGCGGCGTCCGCCGTTTGTGCTGCGTTTGTATGTGCCGGACACAACAGTTCCATCTGTCGTATCAGCAGCCTGAGCTGTGATCATGGTTCCGAGAGCCAGTGTTGCAGCGAGAGCTGCGATGCAAAATTTTTTCATAAACGTACCTCCTGGGATTTCGTCTTTTGGTACAAAAATGCACATAAAATATATGTAGATTTGTCCTTTTCATATAGATATATCCTAATATGGAAACTGGAAAGAGTCAATGGGATTTAAAGGAAATTTTCGGAGCCCTATATATGCGCAGAAAGGTATTGTCATTTTTTTTTTAGTGTGATAAAATGAGTGGCACAGTTTTTGATTCGTTTTTGCTTTATATGGAGGCAGATATGAAATATAAGTGTCTGATCTTTGATCTGGATGGAACGCTGGTAAACTCGATCCATGCGCTGACATACTGTACGAACCTTTCACTGGAGAAGTTTGGGCTCGGTCCTTTGACAGAGGGACAGATGATGACCATCGTCGGCGATGGATATAAAATGCAGATGAAACGTTCCCTCGCGGCCTGCGGGGATACGGATGAGGCGCACTACGAGGCGATCCTCCCTGTATATATGGAGATATTCGGAAAATACTGTAACTATGAGATGCATCCTTACGATGGAATCGTGGAGCTCACCTCGAAGGCGAAAGAGCTGAGTTTAAAGATTGCTGTTGTATCCAACAAGCCTGATGCCCAGGCGAAGAAGACCGTAGAATATGTATTCGGCGCGGGATATTTTGACACGGTGATCGGGGAGCAGGAGGGCGTTCCGAAGAAGCCGGATCCGTCGGGAGCATTGAAGGCGGCGAAGATCTGTGGCGCGGATCCGTCAGAGTGCCTGTATTTTGGAGATACGAATACGGACATGAAGACTGGAAAGAACGCGAAGATGACGACGGTGGGAGTTCTCTGGGGATTCAGGGGCCGTGAGGAGCTTGCGGCATTCCAGCCGGAATTTCTGCTTGAGAAACCGCTTGATATCTTAACGGAGATTGAAAAGTAGCTGTTTGGCAGACCTGTGCAGATGCGGCATGACTTATCAATGTGCCATAAAAAGGTGACAGCAGCCCGCGCGTTAGATACCGGAGGAAATGGATTGAAGTATTTTAGAAAAACAAGACGAAAACGGATAGAAGCATGGCTCACCGCAGCGATGTTTCTTTTTGGTACCCTGACAGGCTGTGGCTCTGTTAGTGACACACACGGAGATGTGGGAACTCCGAATGATGGAAAGCTGAAAGTTGTAACGACCCTGTTCCCGTACTACGATTTCACGAGACAGATCGCGGGGGATGCCGTGGATCTTTCCATGGTGATCCCGGCGGGACAGGACAGCCATTCCTTTGAGCCGACACCGGCAGATATCCGCCTGATCCAGAACGCGGACCTTCTGATCTGCAACGGTGGTGCCATGGAGCAGTGGGTGAGCCAGGTTGTGGCATCCCTGGATTCGGAGAGCTTAAAGGTCATCACGATGATGGACTATGTGGATACCGTGGAGGAAGAGATCGTGGAAGGCATGGAGGACGCAGGTGAGGAACATCACCACAGCCATGCGTCGGCAGACGATACCCATGATGACCACGACCATGATGAGACGGTCCATGCTGATGACGATGATCATGATCACGATGCGGAAGATCATGATCATACGGATGATGAGCACGATGATGACGCGGACTACGAGATCGAATACGACGAGCACATATGGACCTCTCCGGTGAATGCCATGAAGATCACCCAGGTGATCACGGACACGCTTCAGGAGATGGACCCGGCAGACGCGGACATCTTTGCGGCAAATGCAGAGGATTATCTCGGGAAACTTGAGAATCTCGACCAGGAATTCCGCGATGTGGTAAATGGCGCGGACTTAGACCTCATTGTCATGGCGGACAAGTTTCCGCTTCGCTATTTTGCGGACACTTACGGACTCCGGTACAGGGCTGCGTTTTCCGGCTGCGCCTCCGACACTGAGCCAAGCGCAAAGACTATCGCATACCTGATCGACAAGGTGCGGGAGGAACAGATCCCGGCGGTCTATTACCTGGAACTCTCCAGCCACCGGGTGGCGGAGATCATCAGCGAGGAGACCGGTGCGAAGCCACTGTTATTTCACTCCTGTCATAACGTGACGAGAAGAGAGTTTGATAACGGCGTCACCTATCTGGAACTGATGGAACAGAATGTTGTCAATTTACGGGAAGGACTTTATCGATGAACCAGCCATTATTAAAATGTGAACATGTGGATTTTGGATATGAAAACTATGACGTGGTGAAGGACGTGTCCATGGAGATCAATCCTGGGGACTATCTCTGCATCGTTGGCGAGAACGGATCCGGAAAGAGCACCCTGATGAAAGGACTCTTAGGACTCATAAAGCCCACCGGCGGTGTCCTGACGCTGGCGGACGAGTTGAGACGGTCCGGAATCGGATATCTCCCGCAACAGACCCCGGCCCAGAAGGATTTCCCTGCGACGGTACAGGAGGTCGTGATCTCCGGCTGCCTTGGAAAGCGTGGAAACCGACCGTTTTACTCGATGGAAGAGCGGAAGCTTGCGGCAGTCAATATGGAAAAGCTCGGAATCACGGATCTCAAAAAGAGCTGCTACCGGGATCTCTCCGGCGGACAGAAACAGCGTACCCTGATCGCGAGGGCCCTCTGCGCTACGGATAAGCTCCTGATCCTGGACGAGCCGATCACGGGACTTGACCCGGCATCCACCCAGGATTTCTATGCGGTGATCCGCCATCTAAACAGGGACGAGAAGGTGGCTGTCCTCATGGTCTCCCACGATATCGGAAATATCGTGACCCAGGCCAACAAGATCTTACAGTTGAAACAGACGGTCCAGTTTTACGGGACCGTGGATGAGTATAAGAAATCGGAATTCGGAAGAGAATTCCTCGGAGGTGAGAACTAAATGGGACTTTTACAGGAAATGTTTTCCTATCCGTTTCTCGTGCGGGCGATGATCGGCGGTATCTGTATCTCGCTCTGCGCATCGCTCCTGGGAGTCAGCCTTGTGCTGAAACGGTATTCAATGATCGGTGACGGACTGTCCCATGTTTCCTTTGGGGCACTCTCTATCGCGGTGGCCTTTAACTGGGCGCCTCTCGCGGTATCGATCCCGGTGGTGGCAGCGGCGGCGGTCCTGCTTCTTCGGATCACGGGAAACGGAAAGATCAAGAGTGACGCGGCGATCGCGATGATTTCCGCAGGATCTCTCGCCATCGGTATCATCGTCACATCCCTGACGACGGGAATGACGACGGATGTCAGCAGCTATATGTTCGGAAGTATTTTAGCAATGAGCCGCGAGGACATGTGCTTAAGCGTAGTCCTGTCCCTGGTGGTCCTCGGCATGTTTGTGATCTGCTACAACAAGGTCTTTGCCGTGACCTTCGATGAGAGCTTCGCGAAGGCGACGGGTGTGCGGGTCTCCGCCTATAACCTTCTGATCGCGGTCCTGACTGCCATTACGATCGTTCTCGGTATGAGAATGATGGGTGCCATGCTGATCTCGAGCCTTGTGATCTTCCCGGCACTGACATCCATGCGGGTTTTTAAGAGCTTTTTCGGCGTTGTGGTATCTTCGGGCGTTGTGTCAGTGGTGTGCTTCTTTATCGGACTTATTCTTTCCTATGTATATTCGATCCCGGCGGGAGCCAGTGTTGTCGTTGTGAACCTGGCGATGTTCGGTATGTTCAGTGTCGTTCAGATGGTGAAGCAGTCGAGATAAGGGAAAAACAGCAGGATGTCAGCAGATGCGTAATCGCGAGCGCTCAATGAGGCTGGATTTTGCCAGATCCTGAAGACTGTACAAGAAAACAATATTATATGAGAAAATTTCTCGTATTTCTGCCGCTTTCCAGACATCCGCTGGAAGCGGCAGTACTTGACTTTGTTAGAAAATGTGTTAAAGTTAGTAATTGGTAATGAAAAATGAAAGTGCGGCAGTGGATCTGGTCTGTATACAGTATAAAATTAAGGCGGACAGATAAAAATACAGGAATGCCGCGCGGATGGCAAGAAAGAGGTGTCATTATGACAAAAATTGATATTATCTCCGGTTTCCTCGGAGCCGGAAAAACAACATTTATAAAGAAGCTTCTGAAAGAAGCAATTGCGGGCGAGAAAGTAGTCCTGATCGAGAATGAATTTGGTGAGATCGGTATCGACGGCGGCTTCTTAAAGGATTCCGGCATCGAGATCCGTGAGATGAACTCCGGATGCATCTGCTGTTCCTTAGTCGGTGATTTTGGACGTTCCTTAAATGAAGTCCTTACAAAGTATACACCGGACCGTGTAATTATCGAGCCGTCAGGTGTCGGCAAGCTTTCCGACGTCATGAAGGCAGTCTGCGACGTTGCGGGCGAGATCGACGTTGTATTAAACGGTTCCGTGACAGTCGTTGACGCTCAGAAGTGCAAGATGTATATGAAGAACTTTGGTGAGTTCTTCAATAACCAGATCGAGAGCGCAGGAACCATCGTGTTAAGCCGTACCGATGTCGCTGACGCAGACAAGGTCGCTCAGTGTGTAGAGATGATCCGCGAGAAGAACCCGAAGGCAGCTATCGTTACAACTCCGATCGACAAGCTCACAGGCGAGCAGCTTCTTGAGATCATTGAGAAGCCGACAGATGATATGGCTGAGAAGCTCCTTGAGGAGGTAAAAGAGGGCCATCACCATCATCATGACGATGACGACGAGGAGTGCTGCTGTGGCCACCACCATCACCACCACGATGACGATGATGACGACGAAGATGAGCATGAGCACCATCATCACCACCATGACGATGACGAAGAGTGCGGATGCGGCCATCACCATCACCACGATGATGACGATGATGAGCACGAGCACCACCATCACCATGACGGCGAGTGTGGATGCGGCCACCACCATCACCACCACGATCATGACGCCGACGAGGTATTCACAAGCTGGGGTCTTGAGACAAACCGTACCATCACAAAGGAGAAACTCGAGTCCCTGTTACAGGAACTCGCACATTCCGAGAAGTACGGCCAGGTTCTCCGCGCAAAGGGAATGCTGCCGGATGCGGACGGAACATGGTACTACTTCGATCTTGTTCCGGAAGAGACCGAGATCCGCACAGGCGCTCCGATCTACACAGGAAAAGTGTGCGTGATCGGTTCCAACCTGAAGGAAGACGAGTTAAAGGCTGCGTTTGAGGCTTAATGAACGTATTCTGCCAGGGTCAGGCTGCCAGATCTGCAGAACCTGTTCAGTGGCAGTTCCTGTCTGCGCAAGACGTGGGCAGGAACCATTTTATATAATTAGGAGAATAAGACAGTGAAACAGCAGGAAAAAATGCCGGTATTTGTCATCAACGGCTTTCTGGAAGCGGGAAAGACCCAGTTCATCACAAATACTTTACA